>Ga0194116_10000382_pt1 | contig 81889 bp, 72 predicted proteins | sample TA2MahsurfametaG_4_FD_148617 | JGI IMG/M metagenome (GOLD analysis project Ga0194116, IMG submission 148617) | Freshwater microbial communities from Lake Tanganyika, Tanzania - TA2015008 Mahale S9 surface | ecosystem: Environmental > Aquatic > Freshwater > Lake | place: Tanzania: Lake...
AACACAAGATATTTGTGCACGCAATCGGCAAGTGCGACGCACCTAAAACATCTCGAATCACTCCTCCGACACCGGTATTCGCCCCACCAAATGGTTCGACTGCACTGGGATGATTATGGGTTTCACATTTCAGTGCAATTGTCGTGCCTTCGACAAATGAAACAATTCCCGCATTACCGACGAAAGAACTCACCACGAACGGTGCGTCAATAGTCTGGGTGGCTTCTCGTAGTTGATCGATCAGAGAATCCAGAACCTCGCCAGAGTCAGTCGTAATACTTGCCCGAAATGTTTTGTGCGCACAGTGTTCGCTCCACGTCTGCGCAATGGACTCGAGTTCGATATCACGTATGCCACGATCGCGATAATGGTCGCGCACCGCTCGCAATTCCTCCAGGTCGAGGGCCAATCCGCGTTCTGCATTCAACTCCTGCAGTTGCGCATCTGTTGTATCTGTTGCAAGTTGCACCAGCTCGACAGGGCTCAATTCTGCTCTGCTCCCGCTGGGCACAACAGGTATGAGCGGTGTGTCGATAGACCAGTACTCAATAACCGGATTGGCCAGCAATTTGCGTACCAAGAGATCAAGTTCGCGCGAGTCCACCGTGCCCACTATGTCAAAATGCTTACAAGTAGTCACCGCGTCAATGCTGATTCCTAGTCTGGTAGCTATCCGTTGCAGCTGGTGCGACGCAGCGTCGGTCACGCCAGCATGAAGTGCAGTCTCCACAAAATGATCACACGGCTTTGTCGTTAGTCCCCACGATGCCTGTTGCAACAGGGGCTCAACAAGAATTTCTTCCAAGACCGCACGGTTTTCACGACTCAGATCACCATGAATGAAGTACACGTCGACGACGTTTACTTCACACAAGCCCGAAAGCCCCAGGTCATACGCATCACTGAGAAATGACTGTGCACGGGGGTCTTTGCCTACAGATTGAATTTCCAGGCGGTGAACATCGCTACTGAATGACACCGCAGCAACTCCCACAAATTCAAACTAGTGGTGCTTGCCAGTGCCGCTTGGCTAAATGCCCAACCTGTACGAGAAGTTAAAAGAATCTCTCTACGGAAAGTAAAAGTGAGATAACTCTTCACTCTGAGTCGACAAACTTTCGTCTACGCTCACCGCGTGACTGAAATTCTCCTTCCACTTGTGAGTGTGGTGATGGGCTCTCGAAGTGACTGGGTAGTCATGTCGAAATCTGTCGATATTCTTGGGCTTTTCAATGTTCCTCACGAGGCGCAGGTCCTCTCGGCGCATCGCATGCCCGACGAATTGTTCTCGTTCGCCGAAACTGCAAAGACACGGGGAATCAGGGCGATCATTGCTGGTGCCGGAGGCGCTGCCCACCTTCCCGGAATGCTCGCGGCAAAGACACTCGTTCCTGTCTTGGGTGTACCTGTTCCAACAACACACCTTTCTGGCGAAGATTCCCTCTATTCCATAGTGCAAATGCCTGCTGGCACACCCGTTGCAACTTTTGCCATTGGCGAGGCCGGTGCAATAAATGCTGCCCTCTTTGCAATTGAACTTCTTGCACACGACATTGAGCAGCTGCACAGCGCCCTCGCTGAGTACCGCCGAACTCGTCACGACGACGCTGCCTCCAGCGTTCTTCCTCCCACCTAATGTCAACAACCCTTGGCGTCCTCGGAGGCGGCCAGCTTGGCTTGTACTTCATTCTTGCGGCCAAGAAATTGGGATTCGGCACTGCTGTGCTAGACCCAGATCCGCATGCACCAGCAGGTGCACACGCGGATAAACACATTGTTGCCCAGTTCGACGACGTGCAGGCTCTGACAGACATCGCCGGTATGTGCAGTGCCGTCACTATTGAGTTCGAAAATCCACCTGTTTCATCGTTGGAGTTTCTTGCGCAATTGGTCGAGGTTCACCCCTCTCCCTCTTGCGTCGCAGTGGCGCAAAACCGTCGAGATGAAAAACGCTTCTGTGAATCTATAGGTCTGTCAGTTGCTCCATATGAAGTCCTGGAAACACCAGATGATGTCGAGCGCATCTCACGTCTCGGAATCGCTCGTACACACTTGCAGCCATTAGGCGTGCCATTTCTCATGAAGACCTGTCGACTTGGGTACGACGGCAAAGGTCAACAAAAGATCACCAATCTCACAGACGTTTCAGCACTTTGGCACAACGTCAACAATGTGCCTTGTGTTGTTGAACAAGTACTCCCGCTCGACGCAGAGTTTTCAATTGTTCTTGCGCGCTCACGCACCGGCGAGGTGGCAGTATTCGCGCCTACCCACAATGTCCATCTCGATGGCATTCTTGATGTCAGCACTGCCACCACGGCACAGACACCAATGGACATTGACTTTTTTCGCACTGGTGAACGAGCTGCTGTACTCATTGCCGAGGAACTCAATTATGTCGGCGTTCTTGCAGTTGAGTTCTTTGTTTCCAGCGACAAACTTTACGTTAATGAACTTGCGCCTCGCCCACATAACAGTGGTCACTGGACAATCGATGCCGCTACCACTAGCCAGTTTGAGCAACAAGTCCGAACTCTTGCGGGACTGCCACTGGGTGACGCGACCATGACCCATACGGCGGTGGCTATGGTCAACCTTCTTGGTGATCTGTGGAGCAATGGAGAACCCCGGTTTCAAGTTGCCGAAGAAGATGCCTCTTCACACGTACATCTGTATGGCAAAGCTGAGGCACGCCCCGATCGCAAAATGGGACACATCACCGTCACTGGCACTGACGCGCTAGCCGTGACACGTCACGCCATCGATCTGCGCACCAAAATCACTCGCTAGCAGGTGAGATGCTCAGAGCCCCAACTCCCCAGTACGGGCCTGGTTTTTGGATCGCCTCCATTGAAGGGAGACTGCTAAATCACGCGTTCCAAAAAACGGTGTTCTGCGTTCCGAACATTTACGGAAACCCCAACCACTAACCCATCGATATTGGGGTTTGGAATTACGCACCAGCCTCACGGGGGCGGGGATGGTGCGACGTGTGGTGCGAAATCCACACCGCATATCGCGTTCTCGGCTGAAAGATTATCCGCCGTCAGCCAACGCCGGAAGATGAGAAGTGAGTCCCTCGAGGAGTCAGTTCTTCAGGCTCGACGTCAGCGCCACGGCCGACGAATCTCGCGTTCGTCAAGTGGGCGAACGAGCGGGGCACGCCCGGGTGGTCCCCGTTCACCGAAGAGGCGCGGCGTTTCTCCCACTGGTTCGGCAGTGCCCCTTGGAGTCGTGGGCTGATCGGTCGGTCCCTGTGGTTCCGTGCCGCGTGTTGACCGAAGGAGTTGGGGGGACCATGCACTCGCGTCTCTGCGGACGCGGGCCTTAGTTGTGCGGAAAGAGGCGACCAGCATCCCACCAGAAACACACCAGTTGTGCGAGGATTCGGGGGGGCAATGAGTCCCCGCGCACCTCGATCAAATCGGAGAAATCATGCTCAGGAAACTCAAATCACTCGGCTACAGCGCCAATCTCTCGTACGCACTCGGATTTTTGTCCGTCATTGCGAGCATCGTCATCTGGTTCACGCAGGGTGGAGCGGGTTCTGGCGAGGACCAGGCAGCGGCGGAGCGATTCGGAATTTTCGTCGGCCTCTGGGCGCCGACATTCATGGCGATCGGCAACGGCATCGACAATTTGCCCGACGAGAAGAAGTAACAGCTCCCCAATCAAAGCCGGGCTGCGCTGGCTATGAAGACGGCCAGCGTCACGGCGATGACGACGACGGGTGCGACGAGCTTCTTGGCTTGTTCCACGAGCAAAAGTTAGCCCTTTTGCGTGCATCAAATGCCCCACTCGTGATGACCGCCCTCGAGCACTGGGCCGATGCACTCCCCCGCTGGGGCATCCCCGACCACATCCTGCGCGCGGCACCCGAATCACCCTGGATCCATCCGGTTGCGAGCTTCACCCCGGGCGCCGACATCCATGTCGACACACCATCTCGCTCCCGCGCACTGGAAGCCCTGCCCGCGGGAGGTTCGGTGCTCGATGTCGGGTGCGGTGGCGGGCGCGCGGCGTTTGGCCTGGTGCCACCAGCAACGACGGTCGTGGGCGTCGACCACCGACCGGAAATGCTCGATGTCTTCGCCGCACAGGCGACAGCCCGCGGTGTCAAGGCACGCACCATCCTCGGTGACTGGCCCGCGGTCGCCGATGCGACACCAGCCTGCGATGTGGTGGTCTGCCACCACGTGTTCTACAACGTCGCCGATCTCGGCCCGTTCGTGCGGGCTCTCACCTCGCACGCCCGGGGGCGTGTCGTGGTCGAGTTGCCGCAACACCACCCCCTGTCGTCGTTGACCCCGCTCTGGCGCCATTTCTGGGATCTCGAGCGCCCCGAAGCACCGACGCACCACGACGCGCTCGCTGCCGTGCGCGAGACCGGAGTCGACGCGCACATGGACGAGTCCACACAACCACTCCCGGGTGGTGCGATCACCCACGACCGCATCGCCCACACCAGGGTGCGACTGTGTCTCACCCCCGACCGGGACCCCGAGGTGCATGCCGCCATGGAGGCACACCGGGGCACGGAACGCTTCCTCGCCACCATCTGGTGGGACACAGATTCTCGGGTCACCTAGAACTCCGCTGGGTCTCCCGTTCCCCACGATCGCACTCGGGGACGACGGGTCGACATTGACTAGCGTGACCAACATCGCGGGGCGCCCGGCGCACCGTGCATGGGGGAATCGACATGGCCTACGGGAGCGAGCGCGCCGAGATGCCGCCGGTCACCGACTGGGTGAACGACTGGGACTGGCTCGACGACCAGTGGGGTGAGAACGCGATCGAGATCTGGAACTCGGTGCGCGAAGTGTGCCCGGTGGCGAGCACCGAGCGTTACGGGCGAGCGTTCATGCCCGTCACGATGGATGCGATCTACCAGGTCGCGCACGACACCGAGAACTATTCCTCAGTGTGGGTGAACGTTTCACGACCAGATGCCCCGCGGTCGGCGGCACCACCAATCACGTCCGATCCGCCCGACCACCACGGCCATCGTCGGTTGATCCTGCCGACTTTCAGCCCGAAGAAGGTCGCACCCATCGAGGACGACCTGCGCGCGTTCTGCCGTCGACTGATCGCAGACCTCGACGGCCAGAGCGCGACCGATGCGGCGGTCAACTACACCCAGCACATCCCCGTTCACGGCATCTGCATCCTGACCGGTCTCCCCGAGGAGGACGCCGACCTCTTCCGCGACTGGATCTACAAGAACTTCCAGCTCGCACCGCGCGACAACACGATCCGACTGCAGGTGATGACGGAAATGAGCCAGTACATCAGCACGCTCCTGGAGGACAGGCTCAAGAACCCGCGCGACGACATGCTGACGATGATCGCCCACGCCGAGATCGATGGCCAGCCCGTCTCGTGGGACCTGAAGGTCGGCTACATCCGTCTGCAGATCGTGGCAGGCATCGACACGACCTGGAGTGCCATCGGCTCGGGTCTGTGGCACTTCGCCCAGAACCACGACCACATCGCGCGACTCGTGGCCGCACCGAACGATGACCCGCTGTGGCAGATGGCCAACGAGGAGGTGCTGCGCTATTACGCGCCCGTCACCATGGCGCGCAAGGTGCTGGCCGACACCGAGGTCTCCGGATGCCCGGTGCACGCCGGCGACCAGATGCTGCTCCCGTTCCCGGCCGCGAACCACGATCCCGCCGCCTTCGAGGACGCGCATGAGTTCCGGCTCGACCGCGCGAACAATCGCCACGTCGCCTTCGGACTGGGCATCCATCGGTGCGCGGGATCGAACCTCGCGCGCCTCGAGATGCTGGTCGCATTCCAAGAGTGGTTGCGTGCCTTCCCGCGCTACACCCTCGATCGGTCACGCAGGGTCACCTGGGCGAACGGCCAGGTGCGCGGGCCGCGGGAGATTCCCGTCCTGCTGAACCGCTGACCCGCCAGGGGGCCGGGCCGATCGGCCCGGTCGGCCCCGTCGAATAACCGGGGCCACGGTCCGGGCTCAGCGGCGGGTGATCCGGTCCAGTGCCGGTTCGACGGCGACGTTGTAGAAGTCGCATCGCGCCGGGTCCGCGAACACCGCGCACGCAGGATCGGCATCGATCGCGGCACGGGCGCGGCGCCACGACTCGAGATCCGGATACCGGTCGAAGGTGACGATCCCGAATGCGCGGCCGTCGCCCATGATCGTGCCCTCGCAGTCGAACCATTGCCCTGTCGATGCCCCGTGCGTTGCGGCGTGTGCACGCGCGGACTCGAGCGCGGCCACGATGGCACCCAACGACGAGCCGTCCGGCGACCGGTGCGCTCCGACGGCCACGACGCCGCGACCCTTGTCGTCGCTGCGGTAATCGCCCGGCTCGACCCCGGCGCGTGGCTGGCACCCGATCACGAACGTGCGGTCCATGCCGGCGGCTTTGTGGACGTGCTTTTCCTTGAAATCGTCGCGGCGCTCCATCTCCACGAACGACCTGTGCGTCGCATAGCGCACCACCCCGATGCGATCCCACCGGGTGTCGGTGTTGCCGCGCTGGTCGAGGACGTCACCGTGGAACACCACCTGGGCGCCGATCCTGGCGAGGACATCCACCGGGGCGTAGCGGTCGTCGGCCTCGCGACCCGAGACCTTCTCGTCGGAGTCGGCGCCGTAGTCGGCGACCTCCTTGTACTTCATGTAGTTGACCATGAACACGGGGCCGTCGTCCTCGGGCGCCATTGTGAACATGCGCATGCCGTACTCGCGGTCGAGTTTTCCGTAGGTGTGGGCCACGCCCCTGCCCGATGCTGCGTCATTCGTCATCCGGTCTCCCGTTCCACTCGTGTCACTGGCGACCCATCTCGCTCCTGGCCTCGGCGGCAACGGCGTCACCGCTGCGCTGACCGGCCTCGATCACCACGGTCTCGAGCATCCCGGTGTAGTGGTACGGCGCCTCGTAGCGCGTCGAGACCGGTGAGCCATGGTCGTAGCCCACGCTCGGCCCCACCGACGACATCATCCTCATGTAGAGCGCCAGGTCCGCCGAGCCCGCGCGCGCACCGTCGATCAACAATTCGACCGAGCCGGCCATCCCCTCGCCGCGGCACAGCCGCACGGCGAGCTCGCAGCGACCGCTGGGCACCGGCACCGCCGACTCGAGCACCGTGTGGTCGCCGAAGGCGTTGTAGTCGACGATGAATCGGCCACCCTGCACGAACATCGAGAACCCCGAGTTCTGCGTGCCGGTCGCATACAGCACGCCCTCGTCCGATTCACCGTGCACGACGGTCGCGGTGAGGACCACATTGCGCCCACCAAGTCCCGCCGAGGCCTGGCCGGGCATCGGCGACATCGGCGGCCGGTACACATAGCGCCGGCTCTCCGGGTGCGGCGAGTTGCGGCGGAATCGCGCGCCGAACAGCGCGACGCCGCGGTCATCGAGGGGCAGCACCCCGTGGCGCTCTGCCTCGTCCCACCAGTGGGCGATCATGTCGGCGAGCTTGTCGGGGTTCGCACCGGCGAGGTCCACGCACTCGGACTTGTCGTGGGCGAGGTGGTAGAGCTCCCACTTCTCGCGCGCGTCGTCGTAGTCGCGGCCGGGAGTGTGCTTGAGCACCGCCTTCCACTCGTCGACCACGATGGCGAGGGATCCACCATTCTCCATGTACTGGATCCGGTTCGTCGCCGGCGCGGTGGGGTCGGCGATCACGGATCGGAACGAGATTCCAGTCACCGGCAGCTGCTCGAATCCGCGGCGCTCCCGGGGCGGCTCGATCCCGACGATGTCATAGACGGTCGGCACGACGTCGGAGACGAAGACGAACTGGTCGCGCTTGGTGCCGCGCTGGTCGGCGGGGATCCCGTCGGGCCAGTGCATCACCATCGGCACGTGCACACCACCCTCGTGGGTGTTCTGCTTGTACCACTTGAAGGGTGTGTTGCCGCACTGTGCCCAGCCCCACGGGTAGTTGGAGTGGCTGTTGGGCCCGCCGATGTCGTCGATGCGTGCGATCGCCTCGTCGGGTCGCTCGATGATGCCGTTGAAGAACTTCATCTCGTGCATGACACCGAACGGCCCGCCCTCCTGGGAGGCGCCGTTGTCGGCGTGGAGCACGATCACCGTGTTGTCGAGTTGTCCGAGGCGACGCAGCCCCTCCACGAGACGGCCGATCTGGGCGTCGGTGTGGTCGAGGAACGCGGCGAACGCCTCCTGCAGTCGCGACGCGAGGCGCTTCTCGGTCTCGTCAAGTTCGTCCCAGGGCTTCACCCCGGGGTTGCGCGGGGCCAGGGGCGTGCCCGCGGGAATCACGCCGGTGGCGAGTTGCTTTTCGTACCAGCGCTCGCGCACCACGTCCCAGCCCTCGTCGAAGCGACCGCGGTACTTGGCCATGTGCTCGGCGGGAGCCTGGTGCGGGGCATGCGTGGCACCGAATGCGACATACCCCATGAACGGGCGATCGGGGCGAACACCCTTGTAGTCGGTGATGATCCGCAGGGCCTGGTCGACGAGGTCCTCCGAGAGGTGGTATCCCTCGTCGGGCCCGGAGGGTGGTTCGATCGGGTGGTTGTCGGCCACGAGTTCGGGATGGAACTGGTCGGTCTCACCGTCGAGGAATCCGTAGAAGCGCTGGAAGCCGCGGGCGACGGGCCACTGGTCGAAGGGACCCGCGGCCGAGCACTGCTCCATCGGCGCGAGGTGCCATTTGCCCACACAGAACGTGCCGTACCCGGCGTCGCCGAGCACCTCGCCCACCGTCGCGGCATGGTTCGAGATGTGGCCGAGTTGGTTCGGAAAGCCCGTGACGAAGTTCGAGACACTGCGCATTCCCACCGCATGCGGCGCGCGACCGGTCACGAGCGCGGCCCGCGTGGGCGAGCACAGCGGGGTGACGTGGAAGTTCGTGAACTGCAGACCGTTCGCCGCGAGCGCGTCGATGTTCGGGGTCTCGATGTCGGAACCGAAGCATCCGAACTGTGCGAAGCCCGTGTCGTCGAGGAGGATCAGCAGCACGTTCGGTGCACCCTCGCGCGGATGGGGCGACTCGGCGAACCACGGCTCGGATTCAGCGACGGTGCGACCGATGCGCCCCTTGAACTCTGCCCGCTCGGCCATGACACCTCCCGACTCGGCGCGGATGCGCCAATCTTCCCCCATCCGTGCGACCCGCGACGCACCGAACCGAGAATGGAGGGTGTTCCCCCGCCCTGCGGACCGGGTCCGGGGGCGACTTACTATGTCGCCGTGCACCTCGAGATCGACCGCGCCGACATCCGTTCCCGCCGTATCGCCGACACCACGGCGCCGGTCGATGCAGCGCCGGGGACGGTGGTCATGCGGCTCGAGGAGTTCGCTCTCACCGCGAACAACGTGAGCTATGCCTTCTCGGGCGAGATGCTCGACTACTGGGGCTTCTTCCCCACCGAACCTGGCTGGGGCCGCCTCCCGGTGATGGGTTTCGGCGTGGTCACCTCCTCGGCTGTCGAGGGCATCGAGCCCGGCGGCCGGTACTTCGGCTTCTACCCCGCCGCCGACCACCATGTCGTCACGGCGACCCCGACCCGCGCGGGCTTCGTCGATGCGGGTGCGCACCGCGAGAAGCACGCAATGGCCTACCGCTCGTTCGATCGCGCCGATCCCGCCGCCACCGCCGATGACGAGTCGTACTACCTGTTGCTGCGCGGGCTGTTCGTCACGTCGCACCTGTGCGAGGACTTCCTCGCCGACAATGCCATGTTCGGCGCCGGCCAGGTCGTGGTGACGAGCGCATCGTCGAAGACGTCGTTGGCCCTGGCCCACGAGGTCGGCCGGCGCGGCGAGGCACGGTGCATCGGTCTGACATCGGCGGCGAACCTCGAATTCACCCGCGCGACGGGCCTCTACGACGAGGTGTTCACCTACGACGACATCGAGTCCCTCGACACCGCGATCCCAGCCGTCGTCGTGGACATGGCTGGCAACGCCGGCATCCTCGGTCGGATCCACCGTCGTTTCGGTGAGTCGCTCGGCCACTCGTGCAGGGTGGGTGCCACGCACTGGGAGGAGACGGGATCGCTGTCGGGTCTGCCGGGTCCGAAACCAGAGTTCTTCTTCGCGCCGTCACAGTTGGCCAAGCGGGGCAAGGAGTGGGGCCGCGTCGAACTGGAGTCGCGCATGGGATCGGCTCTCGCGCTGTTCCTCGCCGATGCGCGCAGATGGCTGCGACTCGAGCGAGTCGCCGGCGCCGGGTCGCTCCTTGGCACCTGGGATGACCTCGTGGGTGGCACGGTGGATCCCGCGGCGGGCCACGTGCTCTCGTTGTGAGGCGACGGTGACCTCGATCGTGCGCACGCCGGTCGATGCGGCCGCCGACCTGCGGGACTTCCCGTGGGAGGTGCGCGAGGTGCCCGTCCCCTTCGAGGGCGACACCGTGCGTGTCCGCCATGTCGACGAGGGCCCGCGCAACGCCCCGGTGGTCGTCTTCCTGCACGGGAATCCCTCGTGGATGTACATCTGGCGCGAGAGCATCCGCGCAACGAGCGCGGCCGGATACCGCGCGATCGCGATCGACTTGGTCGGCATGGGACTGTCGGACCGGCCCGCGTCGATGGACGACTACACCGTCGAGCGCCACATTGGCTGGACGCGAGAGGCACTCGATGCGATCGGGGTCCGCCGATGCGTGCTCGTGCTGCACGACTGGGGCGGCATCATCGGCATGCGTCTCGCCGCCGACGACCCCGACCGCTTCACCGGACTGTGCATCTCGAACACGGGTCTTCCCTCGCGCGATCCCGGGCTCGCCTTCTCCGAGGACGCCGACGTGCCCAAGGGCAGCTTCGCGGGGTTCCAGAGGTTCGCCCGCACCGCGCCGGCGTGGGAGCCGTGGACGATGCTCGAGGGGATGATGGTGACGCCGGTGCGCGACGAGGTGCGCCGCGGCTACCACGCCCCCTATCCCGATCAGTCGCACACGGTCGGCTCGCGTGCCTTCACCCAGTTGCTCCCCACCACCGAGACGAACCCGATGCTGGTGCCGAATTGGCATGCCTGGATGCGCCTGGAGTCCTACACCCACCCGGTGCTCACCCTCTACAGCGACCGCGACATCGTGGCCCCAAAGGGTTGGAAGGAGATCGTCGCGCGCATCCCGGGCGCCGCGGGTCAACCGCACCGCATCCTCGCCGGCGGCGGGCACTTCCTGCAGGAGGACATCCCCGCCGACTACAACGCCGCACTCGTGGCATGGCTCGACTCGTTCCATCCACCAGCACACCACTGACCCGCACCGGTCGCACCACACAGGAGACACACCCATGGCACAGGCATCGACCCGACGCGTCGCGATCATCGGCGAGGCGAACTCGTACTCGGGGCCGGCTCTGGCGCGGGTGATGGCCGAGCGCGGACACGACCTCGTGCTCGGCGACGCCTCACCCGGTCTCGTCGAGGAGATCACCGCGATGGGAGTGGCGGCCGTGGACGTGCGCGGCACGGACCACCTGCTCGAGGCCCAGGGATCGGCGCGTCTCGTCGAGGCCGCGCTCTCCGAGTTCGGCCGCCTCGACGCCGCCACCACCGCCACCGGCGTGATCGTGACGGGCCGCTTCCTGAACTCATCGATCGACGACTTCCACAAAGCCGTGAAGGGATGCCTCGAGGTGCCCTACCACTTCCTGCGCGCGGTGGTGCCGGCGATGGTCGAGCGCGGCTCGGGTCAGGTTCTCCTGCAGACGAGCGCAACCGGTGCGCGTCCCACGCCCGGTGCGCCGCTCTATTCCACCGCGCGCGCCGGGGCAAACATGCTCGTGCGCAACGTGGCGAGCGAGGTCGCCGCGAGCGGAGTGCAGGTGAACGCCGTCGGCACCAACTTCATGGACTTCCCCGGGTTCCTCGCCGCGAACGGGGTGAAGAGCAAAGAGGACCGGGCGCGGGTGGAGGCGGCCGTGCCCATGCGCAAGCTCGGCGACATCACCGAGTTCGCGCGGTTCTGTGCGGCCTTCATCGATGGATCATCGACGTTCATGACGGGCCAGTACGTGGCGTATGCCGGCGGCTGGGCCTGAGCCGAAGTCCTGATCCGGGGTCCGGGTGAGGTCTCTCAGGTGCCGAGTCGGCGCCAGAACCCGTCGGGGGCGACCACATCGTCGCGCGTGAGATCGGCGATAGAGGCCTTGCCGATCCCGGTCATGGTGGCATCGATCCCCGAGCGGAGCAGGTCGAGCACGTTCTCCACGCCGGCCTGGCCGTTCGCGGCGAGTCCCCACAGATAGGCGCGCCCGATCATCACCGCGCGCGCACCGAGTGCGAGCGCCTTCACCACGTCGCTGCCGCGACGCACGCCGCCGTCGAGCAGCACCTCGATGTCGTTGCCCACGGCATCGACGATCGCGGGGAGCATGCGGATCGGCGCCGGGGTGCCGTCGAGGTTGTTTCCGCCGTGGTTCGACACCGACAGCGCCGTCGCACCGAGGTCGACCACGCGCTTGGCATCGTCGATGCGCCCGACACCCTTGACCATGAACGGGCCGTCCCACTGGCTGCGCAACCACGCGACCTCGTCCCAGGTTGGAAAAGGTGTCTGCATCCACTCGTAGTAGGCACCGAAGAATGTGGGTGCGGGTTGGCCGGGCTTTGCCATGTTCGGTGCGGCGAGATCGGGGATGCGACCGGTGCGGACGAACGACCACAACCACCGCGGCTTGGCCAGCACCTCTGGTGCGAGCTTGAACGCGGCTTTGAGATCGATCTTCTCCGGGATCCATGGGCTTCCCCAGTCGCGGCCGTTCGAGAACGACCAGTCGAGGGTGACGATGACACCCTTGGCGCCGGCCGCACGTGCGCGCTCGAGGCGCTGCACGAGCGTGTCCTTGTCGCCGCACCAGTAGGTCTGGAAGAAGGTCTGCGGATTGGCCGCCACGACATCCTCGACGGACTTGGACGCGAAACTCGACAGTCCCATCGCAACCCCACGGTTCGCCGCGGCACGCGCGATCGCCACCTCACCCTGGGGGTGGACGGCCTGGACGCCGGTGGGCGAGATGAGCACGGGCATCGACACGTGCTGGCCCATCACGGTCGTTGCCATCTGGCGCGTGTGCGGGAGACCCGCCACATGGGGCGACAACCCGAGTTGATCGAAGGCGGTGAGATTGTCCTGCACCGAGAGTCCCTTTTCGGCTCCCGCGACGAGGGCCCCGTAGACCGACGCCGGCAGGCGACGCTTGGCGCGGCGCTGGGCTTCTGCGACTGTCTCAAACCACGCGTTCGCCATGGAATTCCCCTGATGCTGGACAATTGCGAAGTGTACCGAGGCGCCGTCACGGGAACGATTCCCATTTCCGGTATTCTCGGTGCGTGGCACGTGTGCGTTCGTTCGGACCCAGGAGAGTCGTCGCGTGCATCGCACTGCTGGGTGGTGCGTCCCTCGTGTCCGCGTGCGGGAGTGACGTGGACCCGCGTGGTGCCGACACGTCGGACCCTGCGACCCAGACAGACGCGGGTGCGACCGCAGCCGTCCTCACGGCGGCGGTGTCGTTCTATCCCGTGGAAGAGATCGTCTCGCGTGTCGGCGGCGACCGCGTCACGATCGTGCGACTCGTGGAACCGGGCGTCAACGCCCACGAGGCAACACTGACCGCCAAGACCGTCGAGCGACTCGGCGAATCCTCCACCGTGTTCTATCTCAGCGGAGGATTCCAGCCGGCAGTCGAGAAGGTTGTCGACGCACTCCCCTCCTCGGTGCGTGCAGTCGACCTGTTCGAGTCGGAAGGGATCGATCACATCTCCGTCGAGGGCATCAAGGAGAAGAAGGACAAAGACGGGCACGACCACGAAGACGAGGACGGGCACGACCACGAAGACGAGGACGGGCACGACCACGAAGACAAAGACGGGCACGACCACGCGCACGGCGGCGACGATCCGCACGTCTGGCTGGACCCCGCCAACATGGCAGCGATGACACGCGTCGTGGCAACGGTCCTGACCGAGCTCGATCCCGGGGGGTCGGGCGTCTATGCGTCCAACGCCAGCACCTACATCGCCGAACTCGACGCACTCGGCGGCGAGATCGATGCGGGACTTGCAACCTGTGCGACCCGGACCCTGGTGACCGCCCACGACGCATTCGGGTACCTCGCGCGCAGGGCGTCACTGGAGACGATGTCGGTGGCGGGCCTCAACCCCGAGGACGAGCCGTCAGCACGCCAACTGAAGGGAATCGCCGAGGCCGCCAAGGTGGCCTCGGTTCGGACGGTGTTCTTTGAGGTGGGCCTCCCCGAGGATCTTGCGCGCACGGTCGCAGACTCGATCGGAGCCGGGGTGGACACCCTCGATGCGCTCGAGGGTGTGACCCGTGAGACACTCTCTGCTGGCGGCACGTACTCCACGATCATGCGCGGCAATCTCTCGAGGATCTCAAAAGCGCTGGGGTGCTCATAAAGGCGCTCGAGTCAATCGACGTGTCCGTGTCGTACGGAGCAGCAGAACCGGTTCTCACCGGGGCTTCCTTCGTATTGAAGCGGGGTGAGTTGGCCGCAGTCGTCGGGCCGAATGGCGCCGGGAAGTCGACATTGTTCAGGGCGCTCGCCGGGTTTGTCGATCACGAGGGAGACGTGGTGGTGAACGGCGAGAAGTGCCACCACCTCGAGCGAGAGTCGATCGCCTACATCCCCCAACAAAACGAGATTGATCTTCGATTCCCGATCACCGTGGAAGAGGTCGTCATGGCCGGTCGGCGGCGGTTCCACCGAGTTCGCATGCGGCCCACTGCCGAGGACCACGTCAAGGTGCGAGCCTGTCTGGCCGAGATGGATCTCGCCGATCAGTCCGAGCGGCCCCTGGCGATGCTCTCGGGCGGACAGCTCCAGCGCGTGCTGATCGCACGGGCCCTCGCCCAGGAGGCCAGCGTGCTGTTACTGGATGAGGCGATGTCGGGGGTGGACTCGTCGCACGTGTCGGAGTTGATGCGGCTGTTCGGCGACTTGTGCGCCCACGGCACAGCGATCCTGGTCTCGACCCACGACCTGGGACTGGTGCGACAGCAGTTCCCGAGGTGCATTGCAGTCAACGGCTCGGTGCTGGGTGATGGCGATCCGACCGTCCAACTGTCGGGCGAGCTCCTCGAGAGGCTCTTCTCCCGCGCGCGCGGGGCGGAGGGCCCGTGAGCTGGCTCCTCGACCCGTTCCAGTCCGATTTCTCGCAGCGCGCGGGGCTGGTGTGTGTGATGGTCGGGATCCTCGCACCGGTCGTGGGCACGTGGGTGTCACTGCGTCGACTCGCCTACCTGGGCGACTCGATGTCGCACTCGGTGCTCGGGGGCGTCGCGCTCGGCTTCGCATGGTTCGGCTCTGCGGCCGTCCTCCCGGGTGCACTCGTGGCCGGGATCGTGATGGCCCTCATCATCAACTGGCTGTCCCAGAACCGCCGCGTGGCCGCCGATTCGGTGATCGCCGTCGTCGGAAGTGCGATGTTCGCCCTCGGCATCCTGGGGCTCAGCGAGATCGACTCGAACGCATCGATCAGCCACTACCTGTTCGGCCAGTTGCTCACCGTCAGCACCACCGACATGTGGGTCACGCTCGTGCTCTCAGTGGCCGGAGTGGCGTGGGTGTGGTGGCGCTTCGAGGACCTGAAACTGTCCACGTTCGACCGCGACCACGCGATGCAGGTGGGAGTGCGCATCCAGCGACTCGACGCCTCGATGCTGATCCTGCTGGCCACCTGCGTGGTGGTGTGCCTGAACACGGTGGGGATAGCACTCACCGTGTCGCTCCTCATCACCCCGTCGGCGACGGCCCGCCTACTCGCCGACAAGACCTCCGTGATGACCGGCTCTGCGGTGGCGATCGGATTGTCGTACGTGGTGACGGGGTTCATCGTGGCGTACCACGCCGATCTGGCTCCCGGACCGGTGATCACCGTGCTCGGCACCGCCGTGTTCGTGGCGTGCTACGCGGTGCGCAACCGTGGTGCCGAGCGCGCCCATGTGCACTCTGCTCTCCACCACGACGGTCACAACCGCTGATCCGTCGCGTGGAGGTCAGTCGACGCGTGCAGCGCCGAGCGCGCTCTCGAACATCGCCCTCAGCAACTTGAGGTGCTCGTCGTCGGTCATCTTCTCTGGGTCCTCGAGGAGATCGTTGAATGCCATTCCCAGACTCAGCGCCTGGACCGCGTGCGCGAGGGCGCGCGGGGGTACCACCAGCCGTCCCCAGATGCGCTCCTGAGCCAGTGCCATGAATCTGGCCGACCTGTCGTTGATGTGACCCTGCACCACACTGAGGCGCTCGCGCAGGGCGGGGATCTCCATCGATGCGGCCATGATCTGGATGCGCAGCCACCGGCGCGGCTTGCGCAACTCGTCGCTCGGTCGAGCGAAAACCGCGATCAGATCATCGAGCGTCGGTGACTCCAGGTGGGCGAACAACTGCTCGGAGGCGTCCACGTACTCGAGCACGATTTCTTCGAACAGGAGACCGAGCACCTCGGCGAGCAATCCGTCGCGATCATCGAAGTACTTGTAGATGAGGGGCACCGAGACATTGGCCTTTGCGGCGACATCTTGGACACGCAGCCCCAGGATGCCCTTGACCTGCACCTCGTGACGGGCGGCCTCGACGATCCGCGCGCGCGAGGAGAGGACCCGACCGGACACCTCGGGGAGAGGATCTGTCTCCATGGGGGAAAACTACCGCTGTTCAGCGCACCCGTACCGTGAGAGTTCGCAGGATCGAGCGACCCCGAACGGGTCTGAGCAGCACCGCGACGGTGCAGCTGCCCCGGCGGGCCCCCCGGATCGACGACCCTTCGAAAACGCAGGTGCGACGGCCCGTGGAGATGCTGATCCGCATGGTCCCCTGGCTGCGGCGCGGGATGGCCATCCCGACCGCCCCGGCCAGTCTTGCGGCAGTGAGGGATCGCCCGAGGCGCACCGTGAGGATGCCTTTCTCCGTCGCCGTGGACGCGGGCGAGCCGGACACGACCGCCACGGTGGAGGTGGTTCCCCCGCCGGCGCGCGCCACGGTGGAGCTCGATGTTGACGATGTCGTTGTCGACTCGGGTGCGCCCGCGGGGGAACGGATCGTTGTTGTTGTTGTTGTCGTTGTGCTGGGGTTGACGGCGAGTCCACCCACCGCCACCGCCACCATGCTCGTGTCCGAGGTGTTGGCGCCGAGTTGGCCAGTTGCGTTGTAGCCCCAACACCACACCGAGCCGGTGTCTGTCACCGCGCACGCGTGCGCGGAGCCCGCCACCACGTCGACCACCGTGCCCGTGATGCCCGACACCGCGCGCGGCGTGGCTCCCGAGGAATCCCCCGCACCGTCTCCCAACTGACCGGTGTTGTCGAGCCCGAAACACCGGGCTGCTCCTGCGGTGGTCGCGACGCACGTGAACTTGGCACCCCCGGCCGCACGCACCGCGGCGAGGCCCGCCACTGCCGTGGGTGCGCCACTGTCGGGCACCGCGACGGGGTCGCGCCCGATCTGGCCGCGATCGTTGCGTCCCCAGCACGCAAGGGCCCCGCCCGACATCACCGCGCACGAATGCTCGTGTCCGGATGCGACCTGAACGGCAGTGCCCGCCCCGAGTGCGGCGGTGCCCCGCGGGGTGAGCGCGTTTGAAACCGATGACGATCCGAGCCGGCCGTTGGTCGCCTGACCCCAGCACCACACGGTGCCCGCGGCCGCGGTGGCACACACATGGATGAGCCCCGCGGAGAATCCGGCCGCGGAGAATTCACCAGCGCCTGGAGTCGCCCTCACCCCGGTGACTGTCCCGTGCGAGCCGGGAGCAGCGACACCAGAGGTGGTGCCATCACCCCATTGGCCGGCGGTGTTTGACCCCCAGCAGCGTGCGGTGCCGTCGGCGAGTTCGGCACATGTGGTGTTGCCACCTGCACCGAGTGTGAGAACGCCCTGCCCGAGCACAACCTGTGTTGGCGTCGATGCAGACGCCGCAGCGATTCCGAGTTGACCTAAAGCGTTCTCCCCCCAGCACCACACAGTCCCGTCATTGGCCAGCACACACGTGTGGTTGCGTCCTGCCGCGATCGTGTTGGCCACCCGTCCACCGGGAAGAGCAGCCGACAGACGCGGCACAAGCGAGTCCACCCCTGCAAACCCGGGGTCGCCCAACTTGCCCGCGTCGTTGTCACCCCAGCACCAGATACGACCGGTGGTGGCGATTGCGCACGTGTGGGCATCGCCGGCGGCGATCCGCCCCGTGGGGTCGGCACCGGCCACCGAGACCGCGAGCGAACCGGCCCCAGTCCCCGCCCCCGCGGAGTGCGCCGAGAGAGCGAACCCTCCCACGACGAGGCACACCGTCAGAGCGAGAGCGGCGATCCGGTGCCCAGACCGCGCGACTGCCTCGTTCCCCAAAGACCGCCCAGCCCCCACAGCGCGGGATGGTACCGAGGGTCAGTCGCCAGAGCCAGCCGTGTTGGCCCGCTCGTCCTCTGCGATGTCGCGGCGCACCTCGTCCATGTCGAGGGCACGCACCGCACCGATCACCTGCTCGAGTTGGTGCGCGGGCATCGCGCCGGGCTCGCTGTAGAGCAGGATCCCATCGCGGAACACCATGACCGTGGGGATGGACATGATCTGGAGCTGACCAGCGAGTTGCTGTTCGGCCTCGGTGTCGACCTTGGCGAAGGTGATGTCACCGTGCGTCTCGGAGGCCTGCTCGAAGACCGGTGCAAACGCTCTGCATGGCCCGCACCACTCGGCCCAGAAATCGACGATCGTGATGCCGCCCGAGAGGACGGTGGGCTCGAACGTGTCGAGCGTGAGGGGGGTGGTGGCCATGCGTGGTGTCCTTTCGAGGCTTTCTTCCTACCGACTCGTTGCCCCGACTCAACCGACCCCACCGAACGACTGGGTCACAGCACGCCCTGCATCGCGGCGGCGTCCAGCGTGTTCGACATCAGGCACGCCACCGTCATCAGACCCGTGCCACCGGGCATCGGGGTCACGGCCGAGGCCACCCCGGCGATGGCCGCGAGATCGACGTCACCCACGATGCCCCGCTCCGTGCGCGAGATGCCCACGTCGATCACCACCGCACCCGGTTTCACATGCGCCACACCGATCGAGTGCGCCACTCCCGTCGCCGACACGATGATGTCGGCACTGCGGCACACCTCGACCAGGTTCTGGCTGCGAGAGTGGGCGAGGGTCGCTGTCGCATCGATCCCCTTGCGCGCGAGCAACACCGACAGCGGCAGCCCCACCAGCAGTGACCGGCCCACCACCACCGCATGCCGACCGGCGGTCGCGATGCCGTAGTGCGCCAGCAACTCGATGACCCCCAGTGGCGTGCACCCGACATGGCCGGGTACGCCCCGCATCAGCCGACCGAGCGAGGCCTCCGTGAGCCCGTCCACATCCTTTGCCGCCGGGATCAGTGCGAGCACCCGCTCGGCATCGAGATGCGCGGGCAGGGGCATCTGCACGAGGATCCCGTGCACCGACTCATCGGTGGCGAGGCGCGCGACTCGATCCTCGAGTGCGGCCTGCGTGGTGTCGGCGGGCAACTCCACCTGGAGCGACCCGATCCCCACCTCGCCGGCGACGGCGTGCTTGCTCGCCACGTACCGTCGACTCGGGGCGTCGTTGCCCACCAACACGGTGGCGAGACGCACCACGGGTGAGCCGGCAGCCGCGAGACGACCTGCCACCCGGGCAAGAACCGCGTCACGGGCGGGGGCTCCCTCGAGGATGCGAGCGGTGGTCTCGTTCACCGGCGCAAGGGTAATGAGATGCCCCTCGGACGGCCGGTTCCCGTTGACCGATAAATCCCGACTCAGACGGTCGGATTTCGCCGCACTGCCCGTATCCTGACGGTCCCATGTCCGTGCGATGCACGGACCCGGACGAAAGAGACAGGAACCATGGCTGTTCGACTCGGCGACATCGCACCCGACTTCACCGCCCCCACCACGCAGGGCACCATCAATTTTCATGAGTGGCTCGGCGAGTCGTGGGGGATTCTCTTTAGCCACCCGAAGGACTTCACCCCCGTGTGCACCACCGAACTCGGTTACGTGGCGCGCATCAAGCCCGAATTCGACAGGCGCAACGTGAAGGTGATCGGCCTGTCGGTCGACCCCGTCGACTCGCACGCCAAGTGGGAGTCCGACATCGCCGAGACCCAGGGCACCCCGGTCAACTTCCCGATGATCGGTGACCCCGAGCGCAAGGTCGCCGACCTCTACGACATGGTGCACCCCAATGCGAGCGACACCCTCACGGTGCGATCGGTGTTCGTCATCGGACCCGACAAGAAGGTGAAGTTGACCATCACCTATCCGGCCTCGACGGGCCGCAACTTCGACGAACTGATACGCGTCATCGACTCGCTGCAGCTCACCGCCAAGTTCAAGGTGGCCACGCCGGCCAACTGGACCAACGGCGAGGACGTGATCATCGGCTCGGCGGTCAGCGACGACGAGGCCAAGCAGTTGTTCCCGCAGGGATGGAAGACCGTCAAGCCGTACCTGAGGGTGCTCCCCCAGCCCAAGTGAACGAGGTTCGGGTGCGACCCGCCCCGCGGGGTTGGCGAGCACCCGGTCGGACATCGGTCATTCATTGGTCTTGGCATGGTTGGGCACCGCATAGCCGCACGACAGACTGGTGACATGACCCCCCGAACCACCTCCACCGTCGCTGGGCGCACACGCGGCGCCACCAAGATCTTCGGCCAGCGCGACGCCGTGGTCCGTGCCCTCGACGACGTCAGTGTCGAGTTCCGCGCCGGCGAATTCACCGCGATCATGGGCCCGAGCGGGTCGGGCAAGTCGACCCTCATGCACTGCATCGCCGGTCTCGACGACCTCACCTCCGGCACTGCCGAGATCGATGGAATCGATCTCTCGGGCCTGAAGGACAAGGACCTCACCGAGTTGCGCAGGGGGAAGATCGGCTTCATCTTCCAGTCGTTCAACCTGGTGCCCACGCTCACGGCCGAGGAGAACATCCGGTTGCCACTCCTGCTCGGCAACGAGGACGGCGACGAGGCCTGGATCCAAAGGGTCATCGACACGGTGAACCTGCGCAACCGCCTCACGCACAGGCCGAGCGAGCTCTCCGGTGGCCAGCAGCAACGCGTCGCCATCGGCCGTGCGCTTGCCTCGCGTCCGCACATCATCTTCGCCGACGAGCCCACGGGCAACCTCGACTCGACAACCGGCACCGAGATCCTCAAGTTCATGCGCCGTGCCGTCGACGAACTGGGGCAGACAATCGTGATGGTGACCCACGATCCGGTCGCGGCCAGCTACGCCGATCGGATCATCTTCCTCGCCGACGGCAAGGTCGCCGGCGAGATGGTCGAGCCCGACCCGGGCAAGGTGCTCGACCGGATGAAGACACTGGGCGACTGAGCCGATGTTCCGCATCGCGCTGAAGAACATCCTCGGGCACAAGGCACGGCTCGTGCTCACCTCGCTCGCCGTGATCCTGGGCACCGCGTTCCTCGCGGGCACCTCGGTGTTCTCCGCGACGCTGGACCGCACCTTCGACAACCTGTTCCAGGACGTCTTCAAGAACATCGACGGCTATGTCCGCTCCGCCGAGGTGGTCGAGGGCGACTTCGGTCTGCAGGAGCGCACGCGCATCCCGATCGAGTACGTGGACAAGGTGCGCGCGGTGCCGGGCGTTGCCGACGTGTCCCCCGACATCCAGGCCTTCGCACGGATCATCGCCAAGGACGGCAAGCCCCTCGGCTCCGAGGGCAACGGACCGCCCACCTTCGGATCGGTCGCCGAGGAGTTCAAGGGCGCGCTGTGGACGATCGTCGACGGTGCGTTCCCGAAGGGTGCGAACCAGGTCGCACTCGACGAGGCGTCGGCGCAGAACGGCGGCTACGTCGTGGGTGACACCGTCAAAGTGGTGGCCCAGGCGGGCAGCCGCGACTTCACCCTCGTGGGCATCGCCTCATACGGCGATGTGCGCTCCCCCGGCGGAGCCACGTTCGCGCTCTTCGACGCCGACACCGCCGCCGAGTTCCTCGGCAAGCCTGGTTTCATCGACGCGATCCTGGTGGTCGGCGACGGCACCCGTTCCGACACAGAACTCGCCGGGGACATCGACGCGATCTTCGATCCCACCGCCAGGGTGGAGACGCTCACCGGTGCCGAGATCACCAAGGAGACCCAGGATGACATCGGCCAGGCGCTGTCGTTCTTCGATCTGCTGCTCAACACGTTCTCGGCGATCGCGCTCGGTGTCGGTTCGTTCGTGATCTACAACGTGTTTTCGATCAGCGCCGCCCAGCGTCAGCGCGAGAACGCACTCCTCCGCGCGATCGGTGCGAGCCGGAAGCAGATCTCGCGCTCGATGCTGATCGAGTCGGTCGTGGTGGGCGTGGTGGGATCCCTCGCCGGCCTGATCGGGGGCGTCGGCATCTCGGTGGGACTCACGGGTCTGCTGGAGGCCCTCGGCATCGACACACCGAACTCGGGTCTGGTGGTGCCGTCCTCGACCGTGGTCACCACCCTCGTGGTCGGTGTGCTCGTCACGGTGGCATCGGCCTTCCTGCCCGCACGCCGCGCCGGCAGGGTTCCTCCACTCGCGGCGATGCGAGCCACCGCACTCGAGACGACCGGGCCGGGTCGAGTGCGGACACGCTCGGGTTTGGGTCTCATCGGGGTCGGCCTTGCGGTCGTGGGGGCCGTCATCGCCGGCGCGTCGAACTCTTGGCTGGGAGTGGGGATCCTCGGCGTGTTCGCCGGCACGATCGTGCTCGGTCCGGTGCTCGCACGTCCCATGGCCCTGTTCCTCGGTCGGCCGGCGGCAGCGATGCGCGGTGTCACCGGCACGATGGCGCGACAGAACGCGGCGCGCAACCCCAAGCGCACCGCGCGCACGGCGAGCCCCGTGTTGATCGGGGTGGCCCTCGTGACAGCCGTGTCGGCACTTGCCACCAGCATCAAGGGCCAGATCAACGAACTCTTCACGGATCAATTCAAGGGCGACTACGCGATCTCGACCACGATCTTGGGCTTCGGCGGACTGAGCCCGTCGCTCGCCGACGACATCAACACCATCGACGGCGTCTCGTCGGCCACCGGCATCGGCACGATTTTGGTCAAGATCGGGGACAAGGGGCGCAACCTCACGGTGATCTCGCCCTCGACCTTCGACGCGAACTACGACATCGGACTCGTCGGGATCGATGCGAAGACCTTGGATTCGAACGGGATCCTCCTGTCGGAGAAGTGGTCGAGGAACAACGACAAGCCGGTCGGCTCGACGGTCACGGTGACCTTGGCCGATGGGACCGAGCGCACCCTCACCGTGCGCGGCCTTTACACCAAGGACGACGCTGCTGTGCGCGGGTGGCGCGGGGTGGGCTCGCGCGTGGTGAGCCGCGAGATGTTCGCCGGCGCGAACCTGCAGTCCTTCGACTTCGGGATCTACGTCTCGGTCAGCGAGGGGGCGGATCGGGCCAAGGTGCGCGCAGCCCTGCAGGCGGTCCTCGACGACCAGGGACAGGGCAAGTTGTTGTCCAAGACCGAGTACATCGACGAACAAGCCGGCGAGGTGAACCAGTTGCTGGGTCTCATCTACGGGTTGTTGTCCCTGTCGGTGATCATCGCGGTCGTGGGCATCATCATCACGCTCTTGCTCTCGGTGTTCGAGCGCCAGCGCGAGATCGGCCTGCTGCGCGCAGTCGGCATGACCAAGTCACAGGTGCGCACCACGGTGCGCTGGGAGAGCGTCATCACCTCGCTCCTGGGTGCGGTGACGGGCATCATTCTGGGCATCGGGCTCGGGTGGACGATCGTTTTCGCGTTGCGCGACCAGGGGCTCACCTCGTTTCAGTTGCCCGCGGGGGCGACCGTGCTCATCATGGTGATGTCGTTCGTGGTCGGTGTGGCGGCCGCGGTCTACCCGGGCTGGCGAGCGACCAGGGTCGACGTGCTGGATGCACTCGTCATCACCTGAGGCTCACCGATGGCGCTCGATCCCACCACACTGTCGGCCGAGGTGCTCGCCTTCCTCGTCGAGCGTCACCTGGCCTCGTTGACCACGTTGCGCGCCGATGGCTCGCCCCACGTGGTGCCCGTCGGGTTCTCGTTCGATCCCGTCTCGCGCACCGTGAGGATCATCACCTTCCCCTCGTCGGTGAAGTACCGCAACGCACTGCGCGGCGGACGCGCCGCGGTCTCACAGGTGGACGGTGGACGTTGGCTCACACTCGAGGGTGCCGTGTCGGGCACCGACGATCCGGCGCGCGTCGCCCTCGCCGTCGAGGGCTACACCGCCCGGTACCAACTGCCCGGTGAACGACCCGACCGTGTGGCGATCGAGATCGCGGTCGACAAAGTGCTCGGCCGCGCCTGAACACGGCCGGGGCGGGCGTGGTCAGGACGCGTCGCGATTGCGCAGCACGTCACCGACCCACCGCGAGCCCGCCGGGTGCGGATCGATCGTCCGCGCCAGCGGATCGGTGACGTCGCGCACCGGGTAGGGCTCACAGCCCGTCTGGCAGCCGGGACACCAGTACAGCAGCCGCGCCATCTCGCCCATCTTGGCGAGTTTGACCACGTCGCCACAGCGTGCGCACTTCTGCCCGTTGCGCCCGTAGACCGCGAGACCCCCCGGCACCTCTGGGGCGGTCACTCGTGCCGTCGAACCGAGGTTCGCGCGCAGCATGTTCGCAGCCGTCACCACCAGGTCGAGGCACGCGCTCTGTGGCACGTTCCCAACCGGTGCCCACGGATGGATCCCGCAGGCCCACAGCACCTCGCACCGGTACACGTTGCCCACGCCACTCATCACGCGTTGGTCGAGCAGTGCCTCGGCGATGGTCGTCTCGCCCCTGTCGTAGTGGAACAGCCGCGCGGCGCACTCGTGCAGATCAGACGCCGGGTCGCACAGGTCGGGCCCCAATCGGCCCGAGCGCGGATGACGGTTCTGGTCGAACTCGCGCCAGGTCTCCACGATCGGGGCGTTGAACGCGACCGCGATCCACTCGGCTGTCTCGATGATCGCGCGCGCCTGGTGGCGGCGCTTGCGCCACTTCTCTCCCGGCCGGTACAGGTGCCACGAACCGGTCATGCGCATGTGCGTGTGGAGGATGATCCCGTCGTCGAAGGCGATCTCGAGGTGCTTGCCGTGCGCGGAGACGCGCTCGACTGCGGCTCCGATCCGCGGCGAGGGACCGACCAGGCGCGCCGCCTCGAAGCGGGTGACCGTCCGACCGACGAGTGCGGTTCTCATTGCGGCGGCGGCCCTGTGGATTGTGTCGCCCTCTGGCACGAAAAAATGTTAGATCAGGGGAGTTGGCCGACCGAGGCAAGAGCGAGCCGGACCAACCGATCATGGCCCTGGGCCATCTCTCCGACGATGTCGCGACTCACCGCCTGGGCGGGGGTGAACCACGCAAGGTCGAGTGCCTCCTGTGTGGGAGAGCACTCACCGGTCACCGGCACGACGAAGGCGAGCGACACGGCGTGGTGGCGGGGGTCATAGAAGCCCGAGATCGAGGGGTCGGTGAAGTACTCCACGACCGTGAAGGGGGCCGGCTCGGGCGGAACCCGGGGCAGGGCCATCGGCCCGAGGTCCTTCTCGAGGTGGCGCATCAGAGCGTCCCGAACCCTCTCGTTCAGCATCACCCGGCCCGACACCACCATGCGGCTGAGGGTGCCGTCGGCGGCCTGGCGCAGGAGCATCCCCACGTGGGTCACGGTGCCGTCGTGGTCGGTGCGCACGGGGACCGCATCCACGTAGACGAGGGGAACCTGATGGCGCACCATCGCCAGTTCCTCGGGCGAGAGCCACGCGTTCTGGGTGTCGGTGGCCTCGCTCACGCGGTGATCGTACTACGGGGCGCACAGGCCGTGCGGGGCTGGACACTCGCCCACCGACGAGTGGTACCGTGCGCTGACGCACACACAACGAGCCGGGGAGGTTCACCATGGGCATCAAGCTCGCCAAGTTCAGGGACGTGTCGAACGGACTCCAAGCGGGCCAATTCGCGGTGGGTGACCGGGACCAGGTCAGCTCCCTCGACGACCTCGACCCCAAGTACAAGATGCTCCTCGACAAGCCCTATGCCTGCACGATGGCCGTCATCGGCGGGGACGGCCGGCCGAATCTCACCACCATGTGGTTCGACTACGAGGGTGACAAGGTGCTGATCAACGTGGCATCGCACCGCAAGAAGACCTCTTGGATCCGCAAGCGCCCGCAGGTGACGCTGCTCATCATGAACCCGGAGAACATGTACCACTGGATCAGCATGAAGGTGTCCGTCGAGCGCGAGATCTCCGAGGACGATCCGAAAGAGGGCCCGGGGGTAACCGAGCAACTGAACAAGATCTGGCGCAAGTACATCGGTCAGGGCGACACCTACGGACTCCGTGATCCCTCGATCGAGGAGCGGCGCGTGCTGTTCGTCTGCAAGGTCGACTCGATCGCCACCTTCGGTCAGCCGTAGGGAACACCGATGAAGGTCGCCGTCATCGGCGGCTCGATAGGCGGGTTGACCGCCGCGCTCACGCTCGGCGAACTCGCCGACCTCGGTGTCGAGGTGAGCGTCCACGAGAGGTCGGCGCACGAGTTGTCCCAGCGCGGCGCCGGGATCGGCCTGATGCCCGAGACGTCGCGGTACCTCGTCGAGATCGCCGGGGTCCCCCTCGATGACATCTCGACGCGAACCTCGTCGATCCGGTACCTCGACCGCCACGGTGCGGTTCAGCACGAGTCGGATCACGCGTACAGGTTCTCCAGTTGGAACACGGTGTACCGGCAACTGCTGGCGTGCACGAAACCCGGCATCCTCCATCTCTCCCACGAGATGACCACCTGGCACGACGATGGGAGCGTGGTCACGGTCGAGTTCGCCGGCGGCCGCACCGAGAGCGCCGACCTCGTCGTGTTTGCCGACGGCGTGAACTCCCTGGCGCGCGAGAGACTGCTGCCGGGGGTCACCCCGAAGTACTCGGGATACGTCGCCTGGCGCGGCATGGTCGCAGAGCGCGACTTGCCGGAGGCGGTTCGCACCGCCCTCGACGATGCGATCACCTACCACGTGTATGCGAACAGCCACATCCTCGTGTACCCGATTCCGGGCCCGGATGGGTCCACCGAGCCGGGGACGCGGCTGTTCAACTTCGTCTGGTACCGCAACTATGCCGACGGCGGCGACCTCACCGATCTCATGACCGATGTCGATGGAACCGCGCGCGAGGTGTCGCTCCCACCCGGATCGGTGTCGGCCCGTCATGTGGCCGAGATGCGAGCCCATGCGACGGCCCGGCTTCCCGGTCCGATCGCCGAGTTCGTGGTGCGCGCCGAGCAGCCCTTCGTGCAGGTCGTGTTCGACCTCGACATCGACCAGATGTCGTTCGGTCGCACGTGTCTCCTCGGCGACGCCGCGTTCCTGGCCCGACCTCATGCGGCTGCCGGCACCGCCAAGGCCGCCGACGATGCATGGGCTCTCGCGGCTGCTCTCCGGGAGGCACTGCAAGAGGGTCGTGGAGTCTCCGATGCTCTCCGCACCTACGAGGCCAGCCAGATCCCGGTGGGCAAACAATTGATCGACCGGACGAAACGGATCGGTCGGCGCTCCCAGTTCGACGGCACATGGGTTCCCGGCGACCCGGACCTCATCTTCGGCCTGAGAGGACCCGGCCTGTGAGCGCTCCGGGTGTCGCATGGATGGCAGGGATCGCGGGCGAGTTGCTCGCGACCCTCGACGCGAGCCAACTGGCCGCGGCGCAGTGGCCGTTCCCTTCCGACGACGAACGTCGTCGCTGGTTCTACACACCCACCGACCATGGAGGACTGACCCTCCACGGACTCGCTCCGGCCCAACAACGACTGGTCATGCAGTTGATCGACTCTGCCCTGTCTCGTCCCGGCTACATCACGGTGTCGACCGTGATGGGACTGGAGAACACTCTCGACCAATTGGAGGGGTGGGGTGCCTTCTGGAACTTCCCGCGCGGGCGCGACCCCTTGCGATATTTCCTGCGCATCTTCGGCACACCCGGCGACGCCGACTGGGGATGGCGCATCGGCGGACACCATGTGTCGCTGCACATCACCGTGCGCGACGGCGGGATCGTCTCGTCGACACCGTGCTTCCTCGGGGCCGACCCGGCAGCGTCTCCCCTGCTCGGAGGCGCACTGTTGCGTCCGCTGGCCGGGTGCGAGGACCTCGCACGCGATCTCCTCGCCTCTCTCGACGACGCCCAGCGCACGCTCGCCATCGTGTCGTCCGTGCCGCCGGTGGATCTGGTGACGGCGAACAGGGCGGAGATCTCGGCGGGTGACCGACCACTCCCTCTCGCACAGGTGTGGCGCGACGAGTTCAGCGGAGAACTGCGCGACCTCGTCGAGGCGATCCAGTCGGCCGAGGAGGACAAACTCGGCCTCACCGAGTCGCACCTCGGGGTGCTCGCGTGGACGACGACCCCGAAGGGACTCCCGGCTTCGCGCATGTCGCCGGCGCAGCGCGAGATCCTCGCTGCACTGCTGGACACCTATGTGGGGCGTGTCCGGCTTGAGTTCACCGAGCGTGAGCGAGCGCGGGTTGCCGAGCACTTCGATGACCTGCACTTCGCCTGGGCGGGACCCGATGAACGGGGCCGACCCCACTACTACCGGGTGCAAGGGCCGCGCATTCTCGCCGAGTACGACAACACGACCCGCGACGGGAACCATGTCCACACCGTGTGGCGCGATCCCGTGAACGATTTCGGCGTCGACGAACTCGGCACACACCGTCGCTCCGCGCACTGAACCACGAACCAGACAGACCCGGCGTGCCCCGGGATGCGAACAGGGACCCGGGTCACCCCGGATCCCTGCCGCATTGGGGATTCAGTTGTCGAGGATGATCAGCCTGCGCCGATCTTTGCCACCTGGGCGAGTGCCTTGGTCAGGATCTCGCCGGTCAGGGCTGTGTAGCCCGTCGGGGCAGCCTGGGTCGGTGCGCACTTGTTCAGGAAGTACGTGAAGTACGACTTCACGGCCGTCGCCTTTGCCGATGCTGCGGTGCTCGCGAGCCCGTACGAGATGGCGTTGATCGGGTACGACGCGGCGTCGGTCGCCTTGTAGTTGAGTGTCGTCACACCGTCGGTTGCCACGTCGGCCGCCGCGAGATTCTTCGCCGAGGACTCCGGGCTCGGAGCGACGTACTTACCCACCGCATTCGACACCTTCGCGTACGAGATGTTGCGCTCGGTGAGGAACGAGAGCTCGGCATAGGTCACCGTGCCGTTGTTGTCGCGCACCTGGTTCGAGACACCGTCGTTGCCCTGTGCGGCCTGGAAGGTGCCGTCCGTGGGCATCGTGCCGGGGAACGCGGTCGTGAAGGCATCGCTCGTGGCCTTGGTCCAGATCGTCGGGAACTCCTTGTTGAGGTAGTTCGCGAAGTTGTTGGTGGTGCCCGAGTTGCCCTGACGGTATGCCACCTTGATCTGCAGGCTCGGGAAGGTCACGTTCACGCCCAGGGTGTAGGCCTTCGGCACCAGGGTGCCGATCACTCGGGTGCCCGCCTTGACCTCGTACGAGGTTTTCTCGGCGAGGATCACGAGCTTGGTCACGCTCTTGCGGGCACCGGCGTCCATGACCGGCGTGCCGGCGGTCCCGTCGGTGACCGGGGTGACGGTGATCTTCTTGCCCTTGAAGCGCTTCAACGCGGCCGGCGTCATCGTGGCGGTGAAGGTCACGTTGGTGCCCCTCACGGTTGACTTCACGGTCACGCCGTTCGCGGCGACCGAGGCCTTGAGCGCGACGGCGGTCGCCTTGTTGACCGCGGCGATTGCCGGGTCGTTCCAGTTCGTGATCTGGGCGGCGAAGATCTTCGCGACCAGCTCGCCCGTCAGCTTGATCTGTGCTCCCGCCGGCGCGGTCCCGTCGATGCGGTAGCCGATCGCGATCGGGCCGCCGACGAGGGGCACGTAGACGAAGTTGCTGGGCTTGGTCTCGGTCGCGCCGTAGGCCGATTCGGTTCCACCGAAGTCGTAGGTGCCGGTGCGGAACCCGCTCTTGCCCGACCCGGATCCGACGGACGCGTAGGTGACGACATCCTTGCCGGGGTTCGAGGCAGTGTTCGAGTTGTACAGAGCACGGCAGACGTCCATCATGTTCGCGAGGAATGTGGCGCCACCTCCTCCGACATTGACGGGACTCGGCGTTGCGCCCACCGGCGCCACCGAGGTGACTCCGGCCGCGAGTGCGGCTGCGAGTCCCGCGACGATTCGACGTCGTCTTGCCATGGTTGTTGTCTCCTTGGGTTTCGGTGCCGACATGAGAGGTTCGGTCACGTTCCAGAAGGTACAAAGGGCACTTTTCGCCAATCTCTCCGCGCCACCAACCCCGGACGACGGGTCGGTGAACAATGGGTGAACCGCCCCGGCTCAGCCGAAGCGACCCTGCACGTAGTTCGCGGTGCGCTCGTCGGAGGGGTTCGAGAACATGTTCGAGGTGAGATCGGCCTCGATCAGTCGTCCCGGTCCACCATCGGAGAGGAAGAAGGCGCAGTAATCCGACACGCGCGCGGCCTGCTGCATGTTGTGCGTCACGATCACGATCGTCATCGTCTCGGAGAGCTGCACGATGGTCTCCTCGACACGCAGGGTCGACCCCGGATCGAGTGCCGAACAGGGCTCATCGAGCAGGAGCACATCGGGACGCAGCGCGAGCGACCGCGCGATACAGAGCCGCTGCTGCTGACCACCAGACAGTGAACCTGCCGGGGCGTCGAGCCGATCCTTCACTTCCTTCCACAGGCCGGCTCGCACCAGGCACTCCTCGACGAGGGCATCGCGGTCCTCGACGCGCAGTCGAGCAAGTTTCGGGCCCGCAACCACGTTCTCGCCGATGTTCATCGCGGGGAACGGATTCGGCTTCTGGAACACCATCCCGATGCGGCGGCGGATCTCGGTGGGGCTGACGCCGGGTCCATAGATGTCGCGCCCCTCGAAGAGAACCTCCCCGGCCATCGCAGATCGCGGGATGAACTCGTGCATCCGGTTGAGGAGCCGCAGGAACGTGGACTTGCCGCACCCGGAGGGACCGATGAGTCCCGTGACGGTGTTCTCCGGGAAGTGAAGCGAGACATCTGCGAGTGCGTGGTGGTTGCCGAACCATGCGTGCACACCCACGGCCTCGAGACCCTTGGCGCTGCCCACCTCGAGGTTGCGTGCCCGGCGACGGGTCCGGTCCTCGACCGGTGCGGCCGGAGCGTCGATGACGGGCTTGACCACTTCCCCGGTGTCGACATTGGTCGGTTCGTTGCTCGTTGGCTGGTCCATGGAATGGCTCACTTTCGGGAGAGTCGGTTGCTGGCGATGCGGGCGATGAGGAACAGGATCAACACGGCGGCGAGGAGCACGAGGGATCCACCCCAGGCCCGCGCGATGGAGTTCTCGGTGCCGATCCCGAGGCTCGAGAAGATGTAGATCGGCATCGTGGCGATCGGCTCGTTCAGATTGGTGCTGGTCTTGACGAAGTACGACGTGGTGAGCAGCAACGGTGCGGTCTCACCGGCGACGCGTGCCACTCCGAGCACGGCCGCGGTGATCAGACCGGAGAACACGGTCGGCAACACGACCGAGAATGTCGTGCGGGCCTGGGTCGCGCCGAGTGCGTAGCTTGCGGCGCGCAGATCGTCCGAGACGAGCTTGAGCACCTCCTCGGAGGTGCGCGCCACGGTCGGCAGCATCAGGACAACCAGTGCCGAGGCGCCGGCCCATGCGCTGAACCCACCGAAGAAGATCACGATCGTGGCGTACACGAACAGGCCCGCAACGATCGAGGGCACACCGCTCATGGCCTGCGTGAGGAACCGCACGAATCCGGCGAATCGACCCTTCACCTCGACGATGTAGATGGCCGCGACGATGCCGAGCGGCACCGCGATGAATGATGCGATCAAGACGACAAGGACAGATCCCACGAGTGCGTGCGCCAGACCACCGGTGTTCAACGGATCATCCACGCCGGTGATCAGCATGTCGGTGGTCAGGTAGCCCGAGTAGAAGGCCCTCGAGCCGTTGCGCACCACGGTCGAGATGACCGAGATCCACGGGATGCAGACCACGCCGAAAGCCACCACCAGAACCGAGGTTGCGAACCGGTCGATGGTGGCATTGCGACCCTTGCGGACAACCGACACGATCGCGAGCACCGGCAGAGCGACCGCGAAGCCGACATAGAGACCGAGGACCCCTGCCAGTCCCGTCGCGGCCTCGAGGAAGCGCGCGAACACCACCGAGGCAACGACCAGGATCGTGGTCTCGAGCGCCACCTTGCGCGGCTGGCGCCACGGCCGCCGCGGCGCGGGCGTCACCGACTCGATCACTGCGGTGCTCACACTGCGACCTTTGCCCTCTTCACGACTGCCGTCGCGGCCGCGTTCACCAACAACGTCACCAGGAACAGCACGAGTCCGGCGGCCATGAGTCCCTTCAGTTCATACGGCGAGGCCTCACCGAATCTCGATGCGATCAGCGACGCGACGTTGCCGCCGGCCGAGGCGAGGATCTTGAAATTGACATCGAAGACGAGATTGAGGACGAGGAACACGGCCACCGTCTCACCGAGTGCTCGACCGAGTCCGAGCATCGCCCCACCGACGAGTCCGCTGCGACCGAACGGAATGACCACCGTGCGGAGCGCACCCCACCGGGTGCCTCCGAGTGCGTACGCCGCGTCGACATGGTCGCGGGGTGCCTGGCCATAGACCTCGCGCGCAACCGAGGTGACGATCGGCAGGATCATCATCGCGAGCAGCAGACCGGCGATGAACGGTGAACGACCGAAGATCGGTGCGGGCACGTCGAACAAGGGGAACCATCCCAGCCACGAATGAAGAGTCTTGGCCCAGCCCTCGGCATCCGGCATCAACACCGAGTAGCCCCAGATGCCCCAGATCACCGAGGGAACGGCCGCGATGAGATCGAGCACCGAGGTGAGCACCGTCCGCACCGCGCGTGGCGCGTAGTACTCGATGAAGAGTGCAGCCGACATCGCGAAGGGAACAGCGACCACGACCGCGATCGTGGCGATGAGGACCGAGCCGACGAGCATGGCAGCGATCCCGAACCTGGCGGTCGTCGGATCATTGACGTCTCCCGAGTCCCAGGTCGACGACGTGAGGAACCCGAGGCCGAAGTCGGCAAAGATCTGGAAACCGCGGAAGAGAAGGAACCCCGCGATGAGGGCGAGGATCACGAGCGAAGCAAGCGCACCAACCGTCATCGCCCCACGAAAGAGCATGTCGGTGCGCTTGCGCACTCCGCTGATGAGTCGGATCTCAGGGACATCCGTCTCTGTGCTCACCCGGCGATCCTCGCATCGGCCGATGATCGCAACCGCACTGCTTGGTGAACCCGAGGTGAACGACGGGGAAAATTCTCTCGTCAGCCGGCTGACCCGAGGTCGACCACGACATCGGTGAGGTCGGAGATGTCGGCTCGATCATGCGACACGATCACCGAGCAGATTCCCGAACCCACCACGAGCGACCGCAGGAGTGCCCGGAGCGCAGGTCTCGAGTCCGCATCGACCGAGGCGAATGGTTCGTCGAGGAGAAGGACCCGCGGCGACGGTGCCAGTGCTCGTGCGAGCGCCACACGTTGGGCCTCTCCCCCGCTCAAGGTCGCCGGCCGACGATCCGCGACGTGGTCGGCGCCGACCGATGTGAGCAGACGTCGAGCCTGCCCGCGCGCGTCGTGGCGCGACGCACCCGCGCAGCGGAGTCCGAATGCGACGTTGTCGAGGGCGGTCAGATGGGGAAAGAGCCGCATGGTCTGGAACACGACTCCGACACCCCGCAACTCCGCCGGCACGAACGCGTCCGCACCGTCGAGTACGGAGCCATCCAAAGAGATGGTCCCCGATGCGAGACGATCGAGACCGGCGATCGCCCGGAGCGTGGTGCTCTTGCCCGATCCGTTCGGGCCCACGAGCCCGACCGGGCGACCCGGCTCGATCGAGATCGACACGACCCGCGAGAACGCACCCCGGGCGACCACACCGTCGACGACGAGACTCATCGCGAGAATCCACCGATCCATCGGTCCCGCAGCAGTGCCAGCACCGTGACCGAGACCACGATCAGCAGCAGCGACAGCACCAGAGACTGCCGGTAGTCGAGTGCCGCGGACTCATAGACAACCATCGGGAGGGTCTGCGTGCGACCCTGCAGACTGCCCGCGAATGTGATCGTGGCGCCGAATTCACCGAGCGACCGCGCCCACGCCAGCACTGCCCCCGCCGCGATCCCTGCCCCGGCCGACGGAACTGCCACCTGCCAGAACACGCGGACCGGCCCGGCACCGAGGGTGCGGGCTGCCTCCTCGAGATCGCTGCCCGCCTGACGAAACGCTGCCTCGACCGAGAGCACGAGGAACGGCATCGCCACGAACACCTGGGCCATCACCACCGCGGCGCGCGTGAAGGGGATCGTCACCCCGAACCACTCTTCGAGCGGGGCTCCGAGCACACCACGACGGCCGAACGCCGCCAGGAGCGCGATGCCGCCGACCACGGGGGGCAGCACCATTGGTGCGATGCAGAGCGTGCGCACGACAGAGGCACCCCGTGCGGTCGTGCGCGCGAGCCACCAGGCCAGGGGCACCCCGAGCACGCAACTCAGGATGGCGGCAATGACCGAGGTCTGCGCCGAGACGACCAGCGCGTCACGCGAGGCCGATCCCGACAGGATCGACCATGCATCACCGAGAGGTGCGCGCCACACCACGCTCGCAAGCGGGACCACCACGAACATCGCCGCCACAGCGGCGGCTGCGGTCAACGAACGCGCGGAACGCACGGGGGCACTCACGACGGGCTCACGGTGCGAGGAATCCGAAATCATCGACGAGTCGCCGTTGGAAGGAGGCGCTGGTCATCAGCGCGAGCCACCGTGTCACCGGGGGCGACTCGGTGAGCGCCACCGCGAAGTACTCGGTGGTCGAGTTCTGGTCCGACGGGATGGCCACGCACCGCACCGACTCTCGTGCCGTCACACAATCACTCCCGTAGACGATCCCGGCGTCCAACTCACCCACCTCGATCTTGGTCACGAGATCCTCCACCGAGGCGGCCTCGGTGTCGACGACCTCCGCGCGATCCATGCCGGCCCTCGCAAGGACCGCATCGGCGAGCTTCCCGCACGGCGCCGTCGCGACGCACAACCCGGTGGTCAGCGCGCTGCCGGCGAGATCACCCAGTGTCGAGATCGGCCCTGTCGTGCGTGTCGACACCATGATCGCAGCGACATTGCGCGCGAACAGCACGGGCTCGCCGACGGTGAGTCCCGCAACGACGACAGTGTCCATGGTCGCGCCGCTCGCCGAGATGAACACATCGGCGGGGACCCCGTTCACCACCTGGCCGGCGAGCGTCGCCGAGGAACCGAAGCTGAACCGGACATCATCCACGCACGGGTCGTTCTCGATGAACCCCTCCCTGGAGGCACCGAGCAGGCCCGAGACCGAACTCGCCGCGAGAATCGTGATCGCACGCCCCGACACCCCGACGCACTCGCCATCGAGTCCCCCGGCAGGACCGGGGCTGGGCGACCCACACCCAGCAACGAGCACGGCGATGGGGACGACGCGGAGGGGGAGCCGCGGTGCACGCACACCACGAGGGTAGTCAGACGTTGACTACTTCGGCAACACCGTTAGTCTCGGTCCATGGCGAGATCCGATCCGATCCTCGCACGCGAGGTGGTGCTCGCCCTCGTGGTTGCCGAATCACGGCACGGTTGGGCCCTCCAACGGGAACTCTCGCCCGAGGGCGGGATCGGGCGTGCTTGGTCGCTATCGCGCCAGCTCACCTACCGGGCCATCGATGCACTCGTCGACGACGATCTCGCCCGGCGTGGCACGCCCCGCGACGGCGGCGGTGCCGACAAGATGGTGGTGACAGCAACCGCGCGCGGCAAGAAACACTCCCTCGCGTGGCTCGACACCCCCGTCGAGCACCTCCGCGATGTGCGCACCGAACTGTTGGTGAAGCTCATGCTGCGCGAGCAACTGGGCCTCGAGACCGCACACTTCCTCGACCGACAGCGCCGGGTGTTCGCGCCGCTCATCGAGCACCTGCTCGCGACCCGGGACCCCGGGGTGGTGGCCACGTGGCGCCGGGAGAACGCGATGGCCGTGAGGCGATTCCTCCAGTCGCTGAGTGACCAGCCGGGCCGGTGATCAGCCGGGCCGGTGCTCTGGTGCCCCGGCAGGCGACGACCCGAGCGCGGCGCCACTTCCCACCACGATGAGAGCACCCACCACGATCGCCGCCCCGAGCCAGCTCACCACCCCGATCTGCTCTCCCAGAACGAGCGCGCCGAGCGACGTGGCCGTCACCGGCTCCACGAGGGTGAGCGTCACGACCGTCGATCCACTCAGGCGCGAGAGCGACCGCGCGTACAACAAGTACGCGACCGAGATCGTGACGAGACCGAGATAGGCCACGGTCACCGGACCACTCGGCGTGCCGAGCCACTCCGTCGACGATGGCACGACCAGCACCACCGAGCTCACCGCGCTCACCGTGAAAGTCCACGCCATGGTCCACGTGCCGCTCCACCCGGATTCGAGCAGCCGCTTGCACAGCATCGTGTAGACCGCATAACAGGCACCGGCTGCGAACCCGGATGCGGTCCCCCGCACCGAGAACCCGCCATCTGCATCGGCAGGGGTGCCGAACACGAGCATCACCAGTCCCGCGAGGGCTGCGAATAGCGCGCCCGCGACCCGTGCCGAGGGGCGACGACCAGTCACGGCATCCAGTGCCGCGGCGATGACGGGGCCGCTGCCGATTGTGACCATCGTGCCGACCGCGACGCCGGAGTGCTCCATGGAGCTGAAGAAACAGACCTGGAAGAGCATCATCGCGAGCCCCGCCGCGACCGCATCGACGCGCAACCGGGGCCGTCCCGCTCGGTCGGTCACCATCCCGTACGCGAGGAGGGGGATCGCTCCCACCATCAACCTGACCCCCGCGATCGAGAGCGACGACGCAGTCTCGGGCGCGAACGACCGAGCCGTGCCCGAGGTGCCGAAGAGAACCGAGGCAATCACCACCCCGACGCTGGGATGAGTCGTCCCGATGTGTCTGCCCGACATCATCGGGACTCCAACGGCCTCATCGGCGGGCGGATCGCGGCACTAGTGTGATCTGGACCATTGGGCACCTGTGTCTAGCAGGGAGCCCACGGGTGCGAAGGCTTCATGGGTCCACGAGACGAACACACGGTGACACAGAGACGTCGGATCGGGCTGTGGACCCTGTTGGTGATGGTGGCGTTCTCCTTCGTCGCACCGATGTTCGGCGCCCGGGCCACTGCGGCCGAGACCCCACCGTCCGTGGGCCGTGCGAGTGGTGGCACGGCAACCGGAGTTCGGGAACCAGGAGTTCAGGCCACCGACGACGAGGCCGACATCGTGGTCAGTGTTGTCGAGCAGCAAAGGACCGACGACGTGACGGTCAACAAACCCCTCCCGGGTGTCAAGATCACCGCGACTGGCGCCGCCGGCCCGGTCACCGGAACCACGGACGCGACCGGCAAGGTCACCCTCACGGTCCCCAAGCAGGGTGACTACGAGGTCGTGCTGGACACGGCCAGCCTGCCCACGGAAGTCGAGGCGGGCCCCGACTCCCCGACCACCTTCACCGTGAGTTTCTCCTCCGGAGTCACGATCGGCTCGGGCGCCAAGACCGTCAACTTCTTCGTCGGCGACACCGAACGGGCAGCCATCAACCGGTGGGAACTTCTCCCCCAGACGCTCGTCAACGGCGTCAAGTTCAGCCTGGTCATCGCGATGTGCGCGATCGGACTCTCACTCATCTACGGAACGACAGGACTCACCAACTTCGCCCACGGTGAGATCGTCACGATCGGAGCCCTCGTCACCTTCTGGCTCAACCAGGGCGGTCCAGAGTTGCACCTCCTCGTGGCAACACCCTTCGGTGTCGCCGCCTCGGCGCTCATGGCCGGTGGGTTCGAGAGCCGGATCTGGCGCCCCCTCCGCCGGCGGGGCATCAGCCTCACCTCGATGATGATCGTGTCGATCGGCCTCGCGATCGGTATCCGCTACGTGTACCTCTTCTTCTTCGGCGGCCGCAACCGCCGCTTCCGCCAGTACGTGGGTGATCCCGAGATCGACTTCGGTCCGTTCGGCGTGACCCCGCGCGACCTGGGAATCATGGCCGTCTCCAGTGTCGTGGTCGTGGGTGTCTCGTTGTTCCTCCTGCGCGCCAGACTCGGCAAGGCGATCCGGGCGGTCTCGGACAACCCCGATCTGGCATCGGCCACCGGCATCAACACCAACCGCATCATCTTGACGGTGTGGTTGATCGGCGGCGCGCTCGCGGGTCTCGGTGGCGTGATGCTCGGAGCCGCCACCGGCACCCAATGGGACATGGGCAACATCATCCTCCTGCTGATGTTCGCCGCGATCACCGTGGGCGGTCTCGGCAACCCGTTCGGAGCACTGGTCGGCGCCTTCGTGATCGGGATGTTCACCGAGTTGTGGACCTGGGTGTTCCCGAACGTGGTGGAGCTAAAGACCCTCGGTGCGTTGATCTCGCTCGTGGTGATCCTGCTCGTGCGTCCGCAGGGGTTTCTCGGGAGGAAGGAGCGCATCGGATGAAGTGGGACCTGATCCTGTCGAACTCCTTCTACACCGCGATCAGTGCGAACGCGGTGGCCTACATCCTCGTGGCCTCGGGGTTGAACGTGCACTTCGGGTACACCGGTCTCCTCAACTTCGGTCAGGCCGGTTTCGCCGCGATCGGTGCCTACTCTCTGTCGATCCCCATCAACCGCTTCGACTGGCCGTGGCCGCTCTCGATGCTGCTGGTGGTGGTGATGGCCGTGCTGCTCGCCCTCCTGCTCGGCATTCCGACCCTGCGATTACGGGCCGATTACCTCGCGATCGTGACGATCGCGGTCGCCGAGATCATCCGGTTGTTCCTCAACTCGGTGCGGTTCACATGGCTCACCGGCGGCAACGACGGTCTACAGGGGTTCACGAGGTTCATGGAGAACATCAACCCGTTGCCCGCCGACGGGATCACCCTGTGGGCCCAGAAGGTCGACGGCTATCGCCTGTGGTTGCTGATGATCGGCTGGCTGCTCGTGGCTGTCATCTCGACCGGCATCTGGGCGCTCATGCGCAGTCCGTGGGGTCGCGTGCTCAAGAGCATTCGTGAGGACGAGGATGCCGCGCGCAGCCTCGGCAAGAACGTCTTCGCCCACAAGATGCAGAGTCTGATCATCGGTGGGTTCATCGGGGCGCTCGGCGGCATGTGGCTGGTGCTCGACAAGCAGTCGTCACAGCCGCAGGACTTCTCGACCACCCTCACCTTCTTCTGCTACACGATCATCATCCTCGGCGGTGTCGCCAGCGCCAAGGGCCCGATCGTGGGGACGATGATCTTCCTCTTCGTGATCCAGTTCGTCGACATCACCCTCCAGCAGGCGACACGCACGACGCCCCAGGACCCGACGCCCCTGATCCCGACATGGATCGTCGACCAGAACAACTTCTCCCAGATCCGCTACATCGTCGCTGGGTTCGCACTTGCAACGCTGGTGATCGTGCGGCCACAGGGCATCTTCGGCGACAAGAGAGAGCAGGCCTTCGATGTCCGCTGACCAACCGGTCTGGCAACCGGTGCCCGGCTCGCGCAAGGACGACGCGATCCTGGTCGTCGACGGGATCCGTCGGGCTTTCGGCGGTCTCTTGGCGGTGAACGTCGCCCACATCGAGGTCCCTCGCAACAGGATCACCGCGCTGATCGGCCCCAACGGCGCCGGCAAGACGACGTTCTTCAACCTCCTCACCGGCTTCGACACCCCGGACGAGGGCACCTCGACCTTCAACGGACAGCACCTCGTGGGCATCGCGGCCCACAAGGTGGCGCGCATGGGAATGGTGCGCACGTTCCAGTTGACCAAGGCCCTGTCGCGAATGACGGTGATCGAGAACATGCGCCTCGGCGCAACCGACCAGCGCGGCGAGAACCTCTTCCGCGGTCTGTTCGCGCCGCTGTGGCGCGGGCAGGAGGCCCAGATCACCGCGCGCGCCGAGGAACTCCTGGCGCGCTTCAACCTGGCCCACATGCGCGACGAACTGGCGGGTGGGCTCTCCGGCGGCCAGCGCAAGTTGCTCGAAATGGCGCGGGCCCTGATGGTGGAGCCCGAGATGGTGATGCTGGACGAGCCCATGGCGGGCGTGAACCCGGCCCTCAAGCAGAACCTGCTGGAGCACATCAAGGGACTTCGCGCCGAGGGACGCACCGTTCTCTTCGTCGAGCACGACATGGACATGGTGCGCGAGATCAGCGACTGGATCATCGTGATGGCCGAGGGTGCCGTCATCGCCGAGGGGACCGCCGACGACATCGGCGCCAACCAGGCGGTCATCGACGCCTATCTCGGTGCGCACCACGACTCGGACCTGGGGGATGGCTGATGGCGGGCAACATGATCGACCTCAGGGAGGTGACCGCGGGCTACGTGCCCGAGGTGGACATCCTGAACGGATGCGACCTCACGGTCGCCGAGGGTGAGTTCGTCGGGATCATCGGCCCGAACGGTGCCGGGAAGTCGACGCTGCTGAAGGCGGTGCTCGGCCTCGTCAACATCCGCAGCGGGCGCGTCCACCTCAAGGGTGAGGAGATCACGGGCATGAAGCCCTACGAACTCGTGGCCCGCGGGGTGGCATTCGTGCCCCAGACCCGCAACGTGTTCCCCTCGCTGACGGTGCGCGAGAACCTCGAGATGGGGTGCTTCCTGCGGCCCGACCTGTTGGACGAGCGACTCGACTACTCGGTGACGATGTTCCCGCGCCTCGGCGAGCGTCTCGACCAACGCGCGGGCTCGCTCTCGGGTGGCGAGCGCCAAATGGTGGCGATGGGGCGCGCACTGATGCTCGAGCCCACGGTGCTGCTCCTCGACGAACCCTCGGCTGGTCTCGCACCGGCGCTCCAGGACCAGGTGTTCATCCAGTGCAAGCAGATCAACGAGTCCGGTGTGGCAATCCTGATGGTCGAGCAGAACGCGAGCCGTTGCCTCCAGGTGGTCGACCGCGGCTACGTGCTCGACCAGGGCCGAAACGCCTACACGGGCGCGGGTCGCGACCTGCTGAAGGACCCCAAGGTCATCGAGCTCTACCTGGGCACCCTCGCCAAGAGCACCCGCCGGTAGCCGGCGCACCCGCCGACAGCCGGACCCTCCGCGGGCACGCGCCGTCACCGCGGGCACCCGTGGCAGTCGATCGGAACGGGGGCGCCGATCCGTTGGTGCAACGAGAGAAAGAGAAAGGCCCGGGCTTTCGCCCGGGCCTTTCCGCGTTCGAATCGAGTTCGATCAGCAGGCAATCACTTGCCGGCGTCGAAGTTCTCCCCGAGGGCGTTGCCCATGTTGCCGTCGCACCCGTAGACCTTGATGGCCTTCGGACCGACGCCCTTCTCCACCATGGTGGCGAGGATCTTGGAGGTCTCATCGAAACCGATGATGGCCACGGCGTCCGGACCGGCCGCCTTGATCTCGTCGACCTCGGCGTCGAAGGCGGTCGCCTTCTCGTCGTAGATCTTGGTCACGACGACCTCGAGACCACCGGCCTCGAGGTTCTTGGCGAGGTCCTCCGCGAGGCCCGTGCCGTAGGAGTCGTTGCGCGCGATGATCGCGACCTTCGACGCACCGTCACCCTTGATGACCTCTGCGAGCACCGCACCCTGGACGATGTCCGAGGGGGCGCTGCGGAAGTAGAGACCCTTGTCGGCATAGCCCGAGAGCGCCTTCGAGGTGTTGGCGGGCGAGAACTGCACCACGCCGGCGGCCGTGATCTTGTCGATCACCGTGAGGCTCACGCCCGACGAAGCGGCACCGACGATGGCGTCCACGTTCTGCGAGAGCTGAGCATCGACGGTCTTGGAGGCGGTGTCGGTGGTTGCATCACCCGAGTCACCCTTGATCGCCACGACGTCCTTGCCGAGCACGCCGCCAGCGGCATTCACGTCCTTCACGGCGAGGTCGAATCCGGCGAACATCGGCGCACCGAGGAACGACAGCGAACCGGTCTGGGGCAGGATCGAGCCGAGCGTCAGCACGCCGTCGCCCTTGCGATCACCCTCGACGGGGACAGCAGCAACGTCGGCATCTGCCGGGGCGGCTGCCTCGATGTAGGTGGTCAGATCGTCGGCGAGACGGTTGTCCGCACCGAACTGGAGGACGCCGTAGGAGGCCTTCAGCGGCTCACCGTTGCCGGCGAACTCGAGCGGGCCCGAGACACCGTCATAGTCGATGTCCTTGCCACCCTGGATGAGCTCGCGGCACGACGCGTAGTCGGTGCACTTCTCGCCGTCACGGGTGACGCCGTTGATCTCCGAGGCATACGCGATGCCGTCGTCCCCGGCCTTCTCGACCGCGAGGGCGATGATCACGACCGAGTCGTAGGTCTCGGCAGCGTAGGAGTAGTCCTTCAGAGCGGGGTCCACCTCGAGGAGGCGGTCCTTGAACTCCTGGGAGAGCTCGACGAGCGGCGTGGTGCCCTTCATCCCGGTGAGGTCTCCACCCTCGGACGGCGCCGCGGCAGTGGTGTCGCTGGCGGAATCGTCACTGCCACCGCAGGCAACGCCCACGAGCGACAGACCGATGAGCAACGCAGTCGCGCGCATCACACGGCTCTTCTTCATGTTTTTCTCCCTAGGGACTCGGGCGACGAGTGCCACCCTGGATAACTGTCAGAGGTAGAAACTATCCCAGGGTCTGGGGAAAACTCAATTGGCAATCAGGTTTTCAGCCGCCTGAACGACCCCACATGGCCCATATGGGGGTTTCACCGCCGACTCTGAGCAGGTCCGGGGGTCAAAAACCGGCCCAAACCCCCGCTCTGCGGGCCCTCCCGCAGCGAAACCCGATGGTCGCGGGGCTCGCACCCCAGATGGCATCTCACACAGGGACGAGGGGGAACCCGGAGGCACCGCCGTGCCCGAGCTGGGACTCACCGATCGGTCGCGCTCAACGGACCGGAACGGTGCCAGCGATCGTGGTGCGGTGCAGTTCGCGCCGGAACCCGGCGTAGTCGTTCAGGGCGTAATGCTGGGTGGAACGGTTGTCCCAGATCGCCACGTCACCGGCCGTCCACCGGTGGCGCAGCGTGAACCGGGCATCGGTCGTGTGGGCGTGCAGCCATTCGAGCAGGCGGGCCTTCGCATCGGGGTCGTCGAAGCCGACGAGGTCGCGCACATAGCCGCGGTTGAAGAACAGAACCTGCTTGCCGGTCTCGGGGTGCGTGGTGACGAGTGGATGGACGCGGGTGTCATTCGCCGATTCGTCGCACACGATGGTCATCGACGACAGTCCCGAATGGATCGCCTGCATCCTCGGCGAGTAGGCGTCGCGCGCCGTGTGGACCGCGAAGATGCGGCTCAACTCCTCCTGCTTCTCCGGGGACAAGACCCGCCACGCCGCCGTCATCGAGGACCAGAGCGTGTCGCCCCCGTAGGGAGGGATGTCGATCGCGTGGAGGACGGTGAACGAAGGCGGCGCGGCCTGAAAAGAGAAGTCGCTGTGCCACGCGCCGCCGAAGTTGAACGCTCCGCCGTCACGAACCTCCTTGAGGACCTTGATGACCTCGGGGTGGTCGGGGCTCGGTTCGATGAACGGGGAGTCGGCCGGCGGCCCGAGACGGTGCGAGAACTCCACCTGCTCGAGCGCGGTGAGCGACTGGTTCGGCACGACGACGAACTCGTGCTCGCACACGAGTGCACGCAGTTCGGCGAGCCCGCCATCGTCGAGGGCCCCGAGGTCACCGACGATCACCTCGGCTCCGAACACTCCCGTGATGCGGTTCACCTGCACGTCGCCACCGTAGTCCCGCCGAACGGACCCCCTCCCCGCGCGGCGGCGTGTGCCAACATCGGTTGTGTGGGCGTGCGGGACGGTGACGGCTGGGTCAGGTGCCAGTGCGGCCAGGTGCACTGGGGTCTCCACGGTGCGGCCGGCCTGTTGCTGGTGCGCACGGACCTCGATCCGGCCGCGGTCCTCCTGCAGTTGCGCGCGTCGTGGACCCACGGTGGGGGCACATGGGCACTGCCCGGCGGCGCGCTCGACTCGCACGAGGACTCGATGACGGCCGCGGCCCGGGAGGCCTGGGAAGAGGCCGGAATAGACCCCTCTGTGCTCGCGTTCAAGGCGATCTTCTCCGACGACCACGGCAACTGGCGCTACGACACCGTGATCGCCCACGCCCGGACCGACCCCGGCGCACACGAGGCGAACGCGGAGTCCGAGGACATGCGGTGGGTCCCTATCGACGAGGTCGAGCGGTACGAACTGCACCCGGGCCTGCGCCGCTCGTGGGTCGAGTTGATCGACCACGTGAAGTCGACGCTGTCCGGCACGAACTGAGACCCCGTGCGCCGTCGCACCGTCTATCTCATGCTGGCTGCGTGCGGGCTCGGCGCGATGGGCTACGGGACAATGTTCACGGTCGTCGATGATTTCCGCGACAATTTCGGGATCCCCGAGTCGCACCTCGGTCTGATCCTCGGCGTCGGGTTCATCGCCGGCTTCGTCTCCCAGATCTTCCTCGCGCCCCTCGCCGACAAGGGCCATGCCAAGGCGATGATCCTGGTCGGGGTCGCAGTGCAGATCGTCGGCAACCTGATGATGGGGTTCGGCCAGTCGTTCCTGATCCTGTTCCTCGCGCGCTTCATCATGGGCGTGGGCGGGGGAATGGTCACACCCGCGGCGCGCCGGGTGATCATCGTCTCGGACCCACGGAACATGGGCACGAACCTCGGGCTCTTCGTCAGCTTCGACGTGGGCGGCTTTGCGATCGGACCGGTCGTCTCGGCTCTCACCGTCGACACCCTCGGGCTTGCGGTGCCGTTCGTGTCGGTGGCGGTGCTGATGATCCTCGTCTGGGTCGGGCTCGCCGTGTCGCACATCGACGAGGCGGCTGCCGAGGACGCACCGAGCCAGCGACTCGCCTTCGACCTGCTGAGGATCACCCCCTATGCGGGTGCGGTGGTGATCGGGTTGTCGCTGTACCTGATGATCGGCACCTTCGACACCTTGTGGTCGGTGATGATGGCCGACATCAGCGCCGAGACGTGGATCGCGAACCTCGGCATCACCTTGTTCGCCCTGCCGATGCTCTTCCTCGGCCCGATCGGGGGTCGGCTCACGCAGAGGATCGGTCCGTTCGTGGCGGCGATCTGCGGCCTCACGACGGGATCGCTGTTCATGTCGCTCTACGGGGTGCTCGGATCGCCCCAGGCAATGCTCGGCGTGGGCGTGATGCACGGAATCGTCGACGGACTCACGATCACCGCGGGTTCGGCCGCGGTCGCGATGACCGTGCCACAGGAGCGTCTCGCCGCGGCACAGGGCCTCTACGGCGGCATGCAGACGGTCATGGGAGGCCTCGCGTCGGTGATCGCGGGCTGGTCCTACGGGGCCGTCGGTCGCACCGGGTCGTTCGTCGGCACGATGGTCGGCATGCTCGCGCTCATCGCCGGCGGTTCGTTCCTCGCCCGGGCGCACCTTCGCGACACACCCACCGGCTGAGCACGTCTCAGGTCGCGGTGCGGATCGCCTCCCACACCCGTCGACTGGTGCAGGGCATGTCGACGTGGGTGACACCGAGGTGCGAGAGCGCGTCGACCACCGCGTTCTGCACGGCCGGCGTCGCACCGATCGTGCCGGCCTCGCCGATTCCCTTCGCTCCCAGTGGGTTGCGCGGTGTCGGGGTCTCCATCGGGACGCGCTCCACGAACGGCACCTCGACGGCACTGATGAACCCGTAGTCGGCGAGGTTGGCCGTGGTGGGGTTGCCGTCGGAGTCGTAGAGCACCTCCTCGAGGAGTGCCTGGGCGATCCCCTGGGCGACACCACCGTGCACCTGGCCGTCGACGATCAGGGGGTTGATGATCGTGCCGGCATCGTCGCAGGCGATGTGGCGGCGAACCGCGACCGCGCCCGTCTCGGCGTCGACCTCGACGACGCAGACGTGCGACCCGAACGGAAACGTCGCTCCCTCTGGCTTGAAGTCGGCCTCCCCCGACAGTGGCGATGACGTCGCCGCGACGACCTCGGTCCACGATCTGGTCGGCTGGGGCGAGCCCTGCACGTGGAAGACACCGCGTGCGGTGTCGATGACGACGTCCTCGGGTGCGGCCTCGAGCAGGTTCGCGGCGATCTTGCGGGCCTTGTCGACGACGGTCTCAGCCGCCATCCGCGCGGCAGTGCCACCCACCTGGAGACTGCGCGATCCGCCCGTTCCCCCGCCCCGGGCGACGTCGGCGGTGTCGCCGAAGCGGAACTCGATCTTGTCCATGGGGATACCGGTGGTGTGCGAGACGATCATCGCCCACGAGGTGTGGTGACCCTGTCCGTGGGGCGAGGCGCCGGTGCGCACGATGGCCCCACCTTCGGGGGTGATCTCGACCGCTCCGTACTCGCCCGATCCCATCGGGTTCGTCGTCTCCACGTAGGTGCTGATCCCGATGCCGAGCTGCACCGGGTCACCGGCGGCGCGCCGCCGCGCCTGCTCTGCGCGCAGATCGGCGTACCCCGCGACCGCGAGTGCGGCCTCGAGCGACTTCTCGTACTCACCGCTGTCGTACTTGGCACCCATCGCCGTCGTGAGGGGGAACTGCTCCGGGCGCAGGTAGTTGCGCCGCCGCACGTCGGCGGGATCGAGACCACAGGCGCGCGCGAACTCATCGACGGTGCGCTCGATGGCGGCCGTCGCCTCGGGGCGTCCCGCGCCGCGGTAGGCCACGACGGGGGACGTGTTCGTCACGACACTGTGCGACTCGAACTGCACGCGCGCGATGTCGTACACACCGCTCGCCATCATCCGGGTCATGAACGGCAGCACCGCCCCACCCTTCGGGTAGGCACCCGCGTCCTGCACCACATCGAGCCGGTACGCCATGATGCGCCCGTCGCGAGTCCCTCCCATCCTCGTGCGCTGCTTCTGGGCGCGCGCGTGCCCCATCGCGAGCATGTTCTCGGTGCGTGTCTCGGTCCACCGTGCGGGCCGCCCGAGGCGTCGCGCCACCCAACCCACGAGGATCTCCTCGGGATACACGCCCGACTTGGCACCGAAGCCACCGCCGACATCGGGGGTGATGACGCGGACCTGCGTCGGGTCGATCGCGAGGGCCTTGGCGAGTCCGTCACGGGCGCCGTGGGCGCCCTGGCTGCACGCCCACTGGGTCAGCTGTCCCGAGTCCGCGTCCCAGCGCGCCACGCACGAACGCACCTCGAGCGGCGCCGTCGCCACCTTCTGGTTCTCGATCTCGAGACCGACCACGACCTCGCAGCCCTCGAAGATGTCGCCCTCGTCCTTGGCGGCAAAGGTGAGTGCGACGTTGGTTCCGGCCGCGGGATGCAGGAGGACCGCACCCTCGAGTGACTCGCGTGAGTCGACCACGGTGGGCAGCGGGTCGTAGTCCACGATCACCTGCTCGGCGGCGTCGGCCCCCTGCTCGGGTGTCTCGGTCACGACGACCGCAACGACCTCACCCACGAAGCGCACCGTGTCGCGCGCGACGAACGGGTACTCGATGTCCTGGTTGATCATCCGCAGGTCGGCCTTGGCGGGCAGGAGCTCGACATCGGCGCCGGTGTAGATCGCCACCACCCCGGGCATCCCGGCGACTCCCGAGACATCCACCGAGACGAGGCGCGCGTGCGCCACCGACGATCGCACGAAGGTGAGGTGCACCGCCCCGGGCAGTGGGAGGTTCGCGATGTAGGTTCCCTCGCCGCGGAGGAACCTCGGGTCCTCCACGCGCACCACGCGTGTTCCGAGGATGCTCATGCCGACCACCCCCCGTCGACGATGAACTCCGACCCTGTCGAGTAACTCGAGTCGTCGCTCGCCAGGTACAGCGCGAGACGCGCCACGTGCACCGGCTCGGCCTCGTAGCCCACCGGGATGCGCTGGCGCACCAACTCGCGCACACCGGCGTCGTCGAAGGCGGCCAGCATCGGTGTGTCGATGATGCCGGGATGAATCGAGTTCACCCGCACGCCGTATGGTGCGAGTTCCCGGGCCACGCCCTTGGTCATCCCGCGAACGGCCCACTTGCTCGCGCCGTAGGCGAGGAAGCCCGGCGTGCCCGCCATGCCGGCCACCGAGGAGATGTTGACGATGCTCCCCGACTTCTGGGCGACCATGAGCGGTGCCACCGACTTCATGCCCAGGAACACCCCGACCTGGTTGATGTCGATCGTGCGCCTGTACGCCTCGAGCGTGGTGTCGAGCACCGTGCCACCCTCGAAGATGCCCGCATTGTTGACGAGGATGTCGATGCGACCGAAGGTGTCGAGGACGAACGCGACAGTGGCCACCCAGTCGTCCTCGCTGGTGACGTCGTGGCGCACGAAGCGGCACACGGACCCGTCCGGCGAGACGCGACGGGCCGTCTCCTCACCGGCGTCGACGCGCAGGTCGCTGACCACGACGCTCGCCCCCTCGTCGGCGAAGAGTGCGGCCTCGGAGGCCCCCATTCCGCGCGCGCCACCCGTGATCAGGGCGACCTTGCCCTCGAGTCGTGATTTGCCCATGACCTGCGTTCTACTCCGTGGTGCTCCCGGCCGACGAGTCGCCGCGCGTCGACAACTCCCCGGCGCGCGTCTCTGCGCGCACGTCGCGCACGAGACGTGCCGCGACCAAGAGCAACAGGCACGCAAAGAGCACGTTCGACAACGCGTCGTCCATTCTCACCGAGACCCATCCCCCGGCGACCGCCGAGATGATCCCACCGGCACCGACGATGCCGGCGGCGCGCAGATCGGCGTTCGCCTTCTTGCGGTTCCGTATCGTGCCCATGATCGAGGTGGGGATGATCACCGCCACCGAGGTTCCCTTCGCGATGACACCCGGCAGGGACAACGCGAGCATCAGCGCGGGCACCATCACCACGCCCCCACCCACACCGAGCAGACCAGCGAGGATCCCGGTGGCGAGCCCGATCAGCACGAGGGCGACCGCGATCCCGGCATCGACCGTCCCGCGCCCCTGACCCGTGCCCTGGAAGAAGAGCCGCGCCGCGGTCGCCACGAGCAGCCCGGCGAACGACAGCGCCAGCGTCTTGAGGGGCAGGATGTTCAACAACTTCGTGCCGAGCACGGTGCCCGCGACGGCACCGACCGCGAGCCATATCGCCACCGGCCAATCGATCAGGTCGTTCGAGAAGTAGGTGAGGAACGACGAGACCGCGATCGGCAGGACGGCCGCGAGCGAGGTGCCGTGCGCGGTGCGCTGGTCCATCTTGGCAACGAGCACGAGACCGGGGACGATGAGGATCCCGCCCCCCACACCGAACATGCCCGACAGCAACCCGGCCGCGAGCCCCACGAGGGCGATGCGACGAACGGAGGGCTCGGCGGTGCCGCTCGTGGTGGTCATCGGTGCCTCCCTCGTCCCCTCGTCGGCGTGGCAGTTGATTTTCCCACACGGACCGGGCCGGACTTACCCTTTCGCACCGACAGGATTACCTTTCCGCCATGATTCGTCGACGCAGGTGGACCGGTGCGGGGGCCCGCGTCGCGAAACTCGCGACATCGGTCCTCGTCGCGACCGCCTGCACGGGCTCGGGCACGACCAATTCCGACACCGCCGCTCTCGTGGCACTCGTGGACTCCCACTGCACCGATCTCGCGACTCCCGGACTCGGCGAGGGAACCCTGTGCGTGGACAACGGGTTCCGACCCGACACCGACGACTTCTCGTTCGCGAACTGGGGTCGCTCCACCGAGGCCGACGGGAATATCAGCATCCAGATCCTCGTCGATCTGTTCGGTCGCGCGGCGGTGTGCGCTCCGGGACCCGAGACCGAGTGCATCCTGCGTCCCGCGACGGTGCAACGCCTCGAGGAGTGGAACAACGGGCTCACGGGCGGACGGTGCGAGGGCTTCGCGGTCCTCAGCACGCGATTCTTCCTCGGCATGGAGGATCCGTCGCACTACCGCAGTGGGGCCACGAGGGTCGCAGACCTCCGTCGGGGTGATGGAGATCTCGACCGCGCCCTCGCCTACTGGTGGACCACCCAGTTCCTCCCCGAAGTGGTCGACCGTGCGGCGCAATCGCGCACCAAGTCACCCGTCGCACTCGTCGACGAGATCATCGTCGGGCTCGCCGGCGGGCTCGGCCTGACTCTGGGTCTCTACGACAACGGTGCGGGGCATGCCGTCACTCCGTTCGCCGTGACCAGGCGCGCGGGCGACTTCATCGTGCACGTCTACGACAACAACCATCCCGGGGAACGCCGCGAGATCGTCGTCGATCCCAGCACCGAGACCTGGACGTACGCACGCGCCGTGCTCGGTGCCGACTCATCGTGGTCCGACTGGTCCGGCGGAACGGGGAGGTTCGAGGTGACCCCGATGTCGACGCGCCGGGGACCGTTCCGCTGCGACTTCTGCACGTCGCTCGCCCACGATGCGGGCACCGTCGTGTCGGTGGCCTCGCGCGAACCCACCTCGGCGGGTCTCCTGCGCATCGTCTCGCGAACCGGGACTTTCGCGGTCACCCCAGAGGGAATCGAGAACTCGATCGAGGGCGCGCAGTGGCGCTCCACCAAGGGTGGCAGTGCGAACCTCACGGTCACCATCCCCTCCTCCGCGGGGGATCTCGACGTGAGCATCCTGCGCGAGAACGACTCCCTGCCCGCCGGCGACGTTGTTGTGGGTGTGCGTCGACCGGACAATCCCGACCTTCAGATCCAGGGCGACCTGGCGGGCACCACGGGCACCGCTTCGCCGGTGCTGCTGGTGCGCACCGACGGCACCACGGTGCGCGCACCGAGCGGTGCGGCGGCACGCGTGAGCATCGCGTCGGGGTCGGGGCTGTCGCGCACGACCGTCGCGGCCGGTGAAGAGTTGACCGTGCGCAAGATCGCTGCCGACGAGATCGAGGTCGCACTGAAGGGATCCGGCGCGGCGCGCATCGTCGACGAGGGTCGCTGGCTCGCGCGGACCATCTCGGCACGCAACGGTGGCCTCGCCGTCGAGACATCGTCGGTCGCGGCGGTTCCGATCAGGCCGGCTGCCCGGCCGGGCTTCTCGCGCACTCAGACCACCGTGCCACCGTCGGCTCCGGTTCCCCCGTCGCGAGTGACCACCACCACGACCGACCCCGACGAGGGACCGCCGCCGAGCATCGTGGTCACATTGCCCGACTGAGGATCGGGTCGGTGCTCAGCGCACCAGAGAGGCCGCGTTTCCCCAGATGTCGGCGTAGGCGTCGATGCGCTGGGCTGGGTCGGCACCGAGCGTGAAGTCCGGAACGCAGACCTCATCGAAGCCCGCATCGCGATACGCAGCGAAGGCCTCGGCGATCTGTCCGGTCGAGCCCACGACGGACCTGTCGGCCGGAACCTTGTCGCGCAAGCGTGCCGCCGAGCCCTCGTCGGGCACGACGAAGAACAGTGCCTGCACCGACTTGCGCAGTGTCGCTGGGTCGCGTCCCTCCCTCTCGCACGCCTCGCGCAGCCGCGCCATCACCACCGCCGCACTCTCGGGCGTGCCCCACGTGTTCCACTCCTGGGCGAACCGGGCGGTCAGGCGCAGCATGCGCGCACCACCGGTGCCGACCAGCAGAGGGAGCGGGGACTGCACGGGCTTGGGCTCACACGGGGCGTTCGTGACCGTGAAATGCCGCCCTGCGAACGTGGTGCGCTCCTCGGAGAGCATGCGCGCGACGATCTCGATGGCCTCGGCGAATCGGTCCACCCGATCCTTCGCGCCGAACAACTCGATGCCGAACGCGGTGTGCTCGTTCACCTGCCATCCCGCACCCATGCCGATCACGAACCGACCATTCGAGATGCGGTCGATCGTGGCGGCGCGGTTCGCGATGAGAGCGGGATGGTTGACGGTCGTCGGTGTCACGAGCGATCCGAGCCGGATGCGGGTGGTCACCGCGGCGAGCGCCGAGAGAATCGCGAAGCACTCGTGGAAATCACCGTTCGCCGGCTCACCGTCCGCGGTGTTGGGCATGTAGTGGTCGGCGTACCAGAGGCCGTTCCAGCCCATGTCCTCGATCGCGTGCGCGAGTTCGAGCACGACCGACCAGGGTCGCTCGCTGTTCGGCCAGATGGAGTACTCCACGGGATCAGGCGCCCCGTCGGATCAGGAGGGACCGCTGAACATGCCCCGGTAGACCCGCGGCTTGGGCGGGGTCGACTCGCCCTCGTAGCGGTTGATCTCGGCGCGCGCCACGACACCCCAGTGCACCTCGTCGGGGCCGTCGGCGAGACGCAGCGTCCGCTGGCTCGCGTACATCCGCGCCAGGGGCGTCCACTGCGACACACCGGTGGCACCGTGCATCTGGATCGCCTCGTCGATGATGTGGCACACGCGGATCGGCACCATCGCCTTGATCGCACTCACCCACACCCGCGCCTCGGCGTTGCCCATCGTGTCCATCGCCTTGGCGGCACGCAGCACCATCAGCCGGCACGCCTCGATCTCGATGCGGGCCTTGGCGATGACCTCGGGGTTCTTGCCCAGGCGCACGATCGGGCGACCGAACGCCTCGCGCGTGAGTCCACGACGGATCATCAACTCGAGCGCGCGCTCGGCGGCACCGATCGAGCGCATGCAATGGTGGATGCGACCCGGTCCCAGGCGCACCTGGGAGATCTCGAAGCCACGGCCCTCGCCGAGGAGGATGTTGTCCTTCGGCACGCGCACGTTGTTGAACCGGATGTGCATGTGGCCATGCGGCGCGTCGTCCTCACCGAAGACTTCCATCGGACCCACGATCTGCACGCCGGGGGTGTCCTTCGGGACCAGGATCTGGGAGTGCTTCCGGCTCGGCGGCCCGTCGGGGCTGGTGAGCAGCATCACGATCATGATCTTGCAGCGCGGATCGCCGGCACCCGATGCGTAGTACTTGTCGCCGTTGATGACCCACTCATCACCGTCGAGGTACGCGCGGCACTGCAGGTTCTTGGCGTCCGACGAGGCCACGTCGGGCTCGGTCATGACATAGGCGGAGCGGATCTCGCCGTTCATGAGAGGTGTCAACCACTTCTCCTTCTGCTCCCTCGTGCCGACGCGCTCGAGAACCTCCATGTTCCCGGTGTCGGGTGCAGAGCAGTTGAGGCTCTCCGAGGCGAGCGGGCTCTTGCCGAGCTCCACGGCGATGTAGGCGTAGTCGAGGTTCGTGAGCCCCTCGCCCGTCTCGGCGTTCGGGAGGAAGAAGTTCCAGAGACCCTGCGCCTTGGCCTTCGACTTGACGCTCTCGAGCAACTCGAGCTGACCGGGCGCATAGTCCCAGCGGTCGGCACGGTTCTCGCCGAGTTCGTAGAACTTCGCCGCCATTGGCTCGACTTCCTCGGCGATGAACTTCTTGACCGCTTCGAAGAGTGGTTTGGCCTTCTCCGACATCGCGAGATTGAGGCCGTCGTCGGTCTCGACCCCGGAGTGCATCCCTGGCTTGGGCATCGCTGTCCCCTTCGTTCAGTGGGTTCATCGTGTGAGCCGGCCGGCTCACCTAGGACACTACTGGGGCGGGTTCGGCGGTGGCGAGAGCGAGACCGGTCGAGCGCGCGTGTCTAATGTCGCGTCGTCGCACAGCCAGCGAGGGAGGGCGAGAAATGCCCGATGTGACCCGCCACAAACCGGCCACCGCCCACACCGCGGCCCGCAACGCCGCCGCAACGGCCCCCGAGGACCCCGGCGACTTCGAGCGGGCACGACGGGGCTTCATCGCCGCCCATCCCACGGGCCGCATCGAGGCCGACGGGCGCACCGTGATCGATGCCACTGCCTACGGGTTCCTCGATGGCCACGCTCCCCCGACGGTGCACCCGAGCCTGTGGCGTCACGCACAACTGAACAACCACCGCGGTCTGTTCGAGGTGCGGCCCGGCATCTGGCAGGTGCGCGGCTACGACATCTCGAACATCACCTACATCGAGGGCCGCACCGGTTGGATCGTGATCGATCCGCTGACGGTCGAGGCCACCGCGCGGGACTCGCACGCCCTGGTCACCGAGCACCTCGGTGAGCGTCCGGTCGGGGCCGTCATCTACACGCACTCTCACACCGATCACTTCGGCGGGGTCCTCGGTGTGACCACCGAGGCCGATGTCGAGGCGGGACGGTGCATCGTCGTGGCACCCGAGGGATTCCTCCTCGAGACGATCGGCGAGAACGTGATCGCGGGACCCGCCATGGGTCGGCGTGCGATGTTCCAGTTCGGCCAGACACTGCCCCCGGCACCGACGGGTCACCTCGACTGCGGACTCGGCAACGGGATCCCCCGCTCGGGCGGGCCGGGGTTGATCGCACCGACGCACGACATCGTGCGCACCGGCGAGGAGATGATGATCGACGGTGTGAGGGTGGTGTTCCAGCTGACACCCGAGACCGAGGCTCCCGCGGAGATGAACTTTTTCTTCCCCGATCTCGGCGCGCTCTGCATGGCGGAGAACTGCTCGCACACCATGCACAACCTGGTCCCGATCCGTGGCGCGCAGGTGCGGAACTCGTTGATGTGGTCCAAGTACATCAACGAGGCGCTGGAGCTCTTCGGCGACTCGGCCGAACTGTTGTTCACGTCGCACAATTGGCCGCGTTGGGGGCGCGACGACGTTCGCTCGTTCCTCACCAACCAGCGCGACCTCTACAAGTGGATGCACGACCAGTCGATGCGCCATGCCAACCAGGGAGCCGTGCCGACCGAGATCGCCGAGACGCTGAGCCTGCCGGCCGAGTTCCTCGCCAACGACCACACCCGGGGCTACTACGGCGACCTCGTGCACAACTCCAAGGCCGTCTACCAGCGCTACCTCTCGTGGTACGACGGCAACCCGTCGAACCTGCACCGTCTGCCGCCCGTCGAGGCGGGTCGGCGCTACGTGGAGTTGGCCGGTGGTCCCGACGCACTGCTGGCCCACGCGGGGGTCAAATTCGATGCGGGCGACTACCGGTGGGTGGCCGAGGTGTGCAACCACCTCGTGTTCGCCGACCCTGCGAACGGAGCGGCCCGGGAGTTGCTCGCCGACACGTACGAACAACTCGGCTACCAGGCGGAGTCCTCGACCTTCCGCAATGCGTATCTGACCGGCGCACAGGAACTGCGCGAGGGGCCACCCAAGTTGGTGGGCCAGCCCGGGGTGCGCGGACGGGGCCTCCTGCGCGCGATGACGATCGAGCAGGTGTTCGATTCACTCTCGGTGCGCCTCAAACAAGAGGAGATGGGTGGCGTCTCGACCGCCATCAACTGGACCTTCGACGACATCGGTGAGTCGTGGGTGCTCGGGGTGTCGAACCGGACCCTGTGGTACGTGCGCGGCCGCCACGACCCGGGAGCCGCAGTGACCGTCCGGACGACGAGGCGCACCTTCATCGACGTCATCACCCAAGCGACCACGTTCATGGACCAGATCGAGGCCGGTGGGATCGGACTCGAGGGTGACCCGGCGGCGTTTTTGACCGTGTTCGGGAACCTCGACCAGTTCGGTGCGTGGTTCCCCATCGTCGAGCCATGAAACCCGCCCCGCAGGGGCCCTTCGGGGCGGGGGCAGCCGAAATCCCCCACCGTCACCCCGGGTTCGGATAAACCAAGGGCGGGCGGGGATCCACCGACTCTGATCGGAGTTCAGCATGAAGACCGCCCGTACCTTTGCTGCCGAGGCATTCGGCACCTTCCTCTTGCTCCTCGGCGGGCCGGGCACCGCGGTGCTCGTTCCCGGGTTCGAGGGCAAGGCGTTCATGGTGTCCCTCGCTTTCGGCTTCGCCCTGTTGGTCGCGGCCTACACGGTCGGGCCCGTCTCGGGATGCCACATCAACCCCGCGGTGACCATCGGTCTCGCCGTCGCCAAGAAGATCGACCAGAAGCTCGTCCCCGTCTACATCGCCGCACAACTCGCCGGTGCCGCGCTCGGTGGTCTCGTCATCATGCTGGTGGCGAACGGCATCAAGGGCGGTTTCGATCCCGGAGTCGGGAACTTCGCGGTCAACGGCTGGGATGCACTGTCGCCGGGCGGGTATGGCTTCGCGTCGATGGCGATCATCGAGATCGTGCTCACCGCGGTGCTCGTGTACGTCGTGCTGTCGACCGGGCGGTCGAACTTCGCCCCGGGATTCGGTGGGCTGGTCGCCGGCGTGACCCTCGCGCTCATCCACATGATCTCGATCCCGGTCGACAACACCTCCGTGAACCCGGCACGGTCGTTCGGGATGGCGATCTTCGCCGGCGGCGACTCGCTCACCCAGCTCTGGGCCTTCTTCGTCTTCCCGATCCTGGGCGGTGCGGTCGGCACCCTGGTGCACCGCTACATCAACGACTGACCCCGTCGGAAGACACCTCGTTCCTCCTGTGGAGCGCCCGCCCCGCACGCCGGGGCGGGCGCTTCTGCATCACGGGCATTCTTGATTTATTGTCGGCCCGATGAAGGCATCCGATCTCCCGCGCGTGAACACTCCCGAGGGTGGCTGGAAGGGCGAGATGCCCGGTCCGTTCCTCGTCGCATGCGACGAACCGATCACCGAGGGATTCCCCGATCTGCGTGGCACGTGGAAGCCCGTCGAGCTGGTGGTGAACGGCGAACCAGCACCGGCCGATGTCCCGCTGTGGCAGCACGTCGAGCGGATCGAGCAGGCGGGCTCGCGCGTGACGATCACCTCCGGTGGCGTGATCCACGACTTCCCCTCCGTGGACGGCACGTTCGAGAACGGATGCCACGATGTGGCGGCGATGGACTTCACCACCCCGATCATCGTCGCCGCCTCGTTCGAGGACGGGGTGTTGGTGCTTCGACCCCGGGGCCTGGAGGGCGTCGAAGTGCGCAGGTGGCGCGACGGTGAGCATCTCACGTGGGACTACCACGGTGCGTTCACGATGCGTCTCGCGCGCATCGACTCCGAGAATTGAACCGCGTCAGTTCCTGACGACACCACCGTCACGGATCGAGACCGAGTCGCCGAGATACTCCTCGAGGGCCCCGACCCTCGATTCGGCGGTGTGGATGTTCAACTCCACCGATTCCTCCGTCGCCCCATCGTGACGCACCGACAACACGAGTGAGCCGTCCCTCATCGACGACCCCACCTCGTGGATCGACTGATCGTGCGACCGGTCGAGACCGGTGGCGATGCGCAGAATCGCGGCCATCAACTGGACGTCGTGGCGACGATCCCGATCGAGCCGCGCGAGGTCCTCGTTGCTCTCCCTCGGCGGCGACTTGCGGTGGTACCGGGCCACGAGCGCGATGACCTCGATCTCCTCGTCGTCGAAGCCCACGAGATCGGCGTTGCGGATGATGTAGTACGAGTGGAGGTGGTGGCGCGAGTACGAGACCGCGTTCCCCGTGTTCGCGAGGAGCGCAGCCGCTGTCAGCAACCGCTCGAGACCCGCCTCGACCTCGTAGTGGCGCCCCACTGCGCGAAGGATCCGCACCGCCAGGTGCGCGACGTGCTCGGAGTGCTCCATGTCGACCGAGCATCTCTGGGCGAGTCGACGCACGCTCTCGAAACCCGCATCGACGGGTTCCGCAGCGAGGACACCGAGCCGCTGGGCGGTGTCGACGAGGACGCCCTCGCGCAACGCGTAGTCGCTGTAGGCGAGCCTCTGTGCGCGCACCGCGCGCAGGATCTCGTCGAGGATCACCACACCAGCGACGATGATGTCGGCCCGCTTCGACTCGAGTCCGGGCATCCCGATGCGATCACCCGTCTCGCCGGTCGCGAGTATCTCCTCGCACACCGCCCGCACCTCGCGCGCCTCGAAGTCGAATCCGTTGAAGGTCAACGGCAGGTCGGCGTCCCGACGAACCGCGACCATCCGCGCGAGGGTCTCTGTGGTGCCCGACGACACGACCACCTGGTCGAAACCGATCCGATGGATGTCGTGCACGAGCGGTGCGATCGTCGAGCGGATCTTGTCGCGCATCCTTCGCAATCCCGCCTCGGTCACGGTTCCACCCGGAACGAATTCCCCGGTCATCCGGACCGCACCGATCTTGAGGCTCTGAGAGATCCTGAGCTTGCCGTTCACCGCCACGCAGAACTCCGTGGATCCTCCCCCGATGTCGATGGTGAGGACCGACCCGCGACGCAGGTCCAGTGACCGGCTGACCCCGAGGTGGATGAGTCGCGCCTCCTCCGAGCCGCTGATCACCTCGACCTCGATGCCGGTCTCGGCGCGGGCGACGGCGAGGAACTCGTCCCGGTTGACCGCCTCGCGCACCGCGCTCGTGGCGACGGCACGCACACGCGCCCCGTGCGCCTCGGCGATCAGGCGCATCCGCCTCAGAGCAGCCACCCCTCTCTCGATCGCGGGCCCGGTGATCGTGTCGTTCTCGGAACCCTCGCCGAGTCGGACGACCTCCTTCTCCGTCGCCAGGACGGTGAATCCGGCCGTGTCGACGTTGGCCACGACCATGTGCACGCTGTTGGTGCCCACGTCGATCGCCGCGATCGGTGTCGGTGCGCTCATCCGCGCGTGTCCCCGGGTCGTGAACAGTGGCGGAACTCGCGGTGAACAGCGCGGGTCCCCCGTGCCCTGATGCCGTTCCGACTCGTTACCTTGGTCGGCGTGGGGTCGGCGTTCATCAACAGAGAACTTAGTTGGATCGATTTCGACGAACGTGTTCTCCGGCTCGCCGAGGAGACTTCCATACCCGTCCTCGAACGGTTGAAGTTCGTCGCGATCTTCTCGTCGAACCTCGACGAGTTCTTCCAGGTCAGGGTGGGGGCCCTCCATGACATGCAGGAGGCGGATCCCTCGCTGCGCAGTTTCGACGGAATGACCGCGCCGGAGATCCTGACGAGAATCAAACAAAAAGTGGAGATGCTGTGTTCGCGGCGCGACACGGTGCTCGACTCCCTGCTCGCCGAACTCGACCGGCGGGGCGTGCGGCTCTGCCGACCGGCCGACCTCTCCACATCCGAGACCACCTTCCTCGACGGGTGGTTCGACACGCGCGTGATGCCGGTCCTCACCCCGTTGGCCGTCGACCCGGCGCATCCCTTCCCCTACATCTCCAACCTCGCGCTCAGCCTCGGCGTGAACGTCACCGACTCCGAGACCGGCGAGAGCCGATTCGCGCGCGTGAAGGTGCCCGCCGTGGACCGGTTCGTGCCCCTCGGGAACAACCGGTGGATCGCGATCGAGGATGTCATCGCCGACAGGATCGGGTGGCTCTTCCCGGGCATGAGTGTCTCGCGCGCGCATGTCTTTCGTGTGACCCGCAACACCGACTTGTCGATCGACGCCGACGAGGCCGAGGATCTGCTCGAGACCGTCGAGATGGAGTTGCGCCGCCGACGCTTCGGGAACGCCGTGCGACTCGAGGTCGAGCGGAGCATCGACGCCGGAATGCTCGAGATGCTGCTCGTCGAGCTCGGCCTCGAGACGATCGACGTCTACCGTCACGAGCGCCTGTTGGCCGCGAACGACCTGTGGGACCTGCACGGGATCGACCGGGCGGACCTGAAGGACGAGCCGTGGCGGTCCGTCACGGCCGGTCGACTGTGGGCTGCGGACGCAAAGGGCGAGTCGTTCTTCGACGTGATCGCCCACCGCGACCTCATGGTCCACCACCCCTATGAATCGTTCGCGACCTCGACCGAGGAGTTCATCCGCCAGGCAGTCGAGGATCCGCGCGTGCGCGCGATCAAGGCGACCCTCTACCGAACCTCGTCGGACAGCCCACTCGCCCGCCACCTCGTTCTCGCGGCCGAACGCGGCATCCAGGTCGCAGTGCTCGTCGAGCTCACCGCACGCTTCGACGAGCAGACCAACGTGAAATGGGCCCGCGAACTCGAGCGCGCCGGCGCCCATGTCGTCTATGGATTGGTCGGCCTGAAGACGCACGCCAAGTGCCTCCTCGTCGTGCGCGACGAGGAGGACGGCCTCCGCTCGTACGCCCACATCGGGACGGGCAACTACAACTCGAACACCGCGCACATCTACGAGGACATCGGGATCTTCACCTGGGACCCGGTCATCACGAACGATGTCGCCAATCTCTTCAACCACCTCACGGGGTTCAGCAAGTCACCGGAGTTCCGTGAGCTCGTCACCGCGCCGCGGCATCTGCGACCCACCATCGTCGACCTGATCCGCAACGAACGCAGGCACGGAACCGGCGGCAGAATCTCGATGAAGATGAACTCGCTCGTCGACGAGGGGATCATCACCGAGCTCGTCGCGGCCGCGCATGACGGTGTGTCGATCGACCTGTGCGTGCGCAGCATCGTCTCGATGAGGATCGGTGATCTCGACGGCGCGCGTGTGAGGGTTCGGTCGGTGCTCGGACGCTTCCTCGAGCACTCCCGCATCTACCGCTTCGCCCATGGCGACGACGGGAGACCCGCCTATTTCATCGGGTCGGCCGACATGATGACGAGGAATCTGGACCTGCGGGTCGAGGTGCTGGTGCCGGTGAAGCACGACAAGCACCGCGCGTGGCTCGACAAGGTGCTCGGGATCCTGTGGTCCGACGACATCGTGCGCTTCGAACTCGACCCCGACGACACCTGGGTGAGACGCGGGCCCGAGACGTTCACATTCGAGCACGATGCACAGGGCCGCATCATGCACTGGGCCACCGAGCTGCAACTGAGCCAGGGGGCGCCGAGCCCCTATGACGTCGACGAAGAGACCGACCCCTCCAGCCTCCTGCGTCCGATCAAGGACACGCTCGCACGCATCTTCGGCCAGGGCCCCGACGCCTGAATCACTGCACCGAGCGACGACATCCCACCCCGGACGGGAGACCGGCCCATCGTCCCGCCGAGTTCATCGACGTGTCAGCCAATCTTCACCGGCTGTGAACTTGCGTTTGTCATGATTCGACCGTGGAGAAAACCATGGAACGAACCCGCACACGCTCGATCGGTTCCGTCATCGGTGCGACGGTGCAGTACGTGCTCGCCGTTGTCATCGGCTTCTACCTCTCGGCTGGTGCAGAGTCCGCGGTTGTGATCAGCTTCGTGCTCTTGTCCGTGGGCCTGACGGCGCGTGCGCGAACCTCGACGCATCACTCGAGGGTCCGCACCCCGGCCGTGAGGCCCTCACCGAACCACCCGAGCCTTCACGTTGTGCTCCCGCTCGCGGCGTCGGGCCACGCCGTGACATCGGGGCCGGGGACTGATCCGGGGCCAGCCCGGGAACTCGTGCCCGCGTCGCAGGCATCTTGAACCACTGACCGGCTCCCACGGGGCTCGTGGGACTGGTGTCGTAATCTCTCCCCGGTCCAACGGATCGGAGGAACATGGCGCACGCAGTCACAGCACCTGCGATGCAGAGGGCTCAGCGCCTGCTCGACCAGCGCGTCGCGCCCGCCGTTCTCACCGGCCGGGTCCCGTTCGCGGTCGAGTCCACGGCCGAGACATTCGACCCGGTCGCCTTCGATGTCGCGCGTTCTGCTCCACGGACCGCGTTCGAGGTCGGCAACAAGTGGGGACACCCGTGGCACTCGCGCTGGTTCTGTCTGGTGGCGACCGTGCCCGCACACCTCGGTGGCCGTGCGTTGGTGGCCCAAGTCGACCTCGGTTTCGTCGGGCGCGGCGACGGTTTCCAGGTGGAGGGACTCGCGTGGGTCGACGGTCGCATCGTCACCGCCATCCAACCCGATCGGCGCTCGGTGCCACTCGGGATTCGCGCCGCCGGTGACACAGTCGAGGTGTGGATCGAGGCCGCGGCGACACCAATCATCGCCGGGAAGGCGCACCGCTACGGACCCACGCCGTTGGGTGATCCGGCGACCGCGTCCGCCCGTGCGCTCTACACGCTGCGCACCGCCGACCTCGCCGCCATCGACGAGGGTGTGGCAGACCTCGCGCTCGCTCTGCACACCGTCATCGACCTCGCCCTCGATCTGCCCGAGTCGTCACAGCGCGCCCGTTGCTTCGCTGCGCTCGAGAAGTGCGGTGCGGCCTTCGACGTGGGCGACCCCTCGGGATCGGCCCGGGCCGCGCGCACCGAACTCGACGCCGTCCTGACCGTGGGCAACGGCCCGGGGGCGCACCGCATCGTGGCGGCGGGCCACGCGCATCTCGACACCGCGTGGTTGTGGCCGATCCGCGAGACTCGACGCAAGGCCGTGCGCACGTTCGCCAACGCCGTGCATCTGCTCCGCGCGAACCCCGACATGGTGTACTGCCACAGCCAGGCCCAGCACTACGCCTGGGTGGCCGAGGACGCACCGGATCTCTTCGCCGAGGTGGGGCGACTCGTGGCCGATGGGCGGTGGGAACCGGTGGGCGGGATGTGGGTCGAGACCGACCTCAACCTGCCGAGCGGCGAGAGTCTCCTGCGTCAGATGGTGCAGGGACAGCGCGCGTTCGGCGAGTGGTTCGACCTGCGGTGCGACGGCGCGTTCCTCCCCGACGACTTCGGCTACCCGGGTGGACTTCCCCAGATCGTGGCCCACGGTGGCGCGCGGTGGTTCTTCACCCAGAAGCTCAGCTGGAACGAGACGAACCCGATGCCCCACCACAGTTTCTGGTGGGAGGGGATCGACGGCACGCGCGTGTTCACGCACTTCTCCCCCGTCGACACCTACAACGCTCTCAACACCCCGTCGCAACTGCGCTTCGCCGACCGCAACTTCCGCGACCACGCGGGTGCGGGATCGTCGCTCGTGCTCTACGGTCACGGCGACGGCGGAGGCGGACCGACCCAGGAGATGGTCGACCGGGTCCGGCTGGCGCACGATCTCGAGGGCGTCCCGCGCACCTCGTTCGGTCGGGTCGGCGACTTCCACCGCGATGCAGAACGCGAGTACGGCGCCTCGGCGCCGGTGTGGACGGGCGAGATGTATTTCGAGAAGCATCGCGGCACCTACTCGACCCAGGTCGGCACCAAACAGGGCAACCGCGCCGCCGAACGCGCTCTGCACGAACTCGAATTGTGGTCTGCGGCGGCCGGCACCCGCTCCGCGGGCATCGACGCACTGTGGCGCGGCGTGCTCACGCAGCAGTTCCACGACATCATCCCGGGGTCCTCGATCGCCTGGGTGCACCGCGACGCAGAGACCGAGTTCGCACGCGTCGTCACCGAAATCGAGAGTCGGCTCGGCGGGTTGCTCGACACATCCGGGGTCGACCCGCACGTGATGAACCCCGCACCGGTCCCCCTCCGCGGCGTCGTCGACATCGACGGAGAGCCCCGGTGGGTCGATGTCGCACCGTTCTCGTGGGCAGCACCGACGACGCGTCCAGCCGCCATCTCGCCCGTGACCGTCGACCAGAATGCGGCAGTCATCACGGTGTCGAACGGCATCATCCATTTCTCCATCGGCGTGGATGGCACCCTCCTGGGTATAGAAAACGGCTCACGCAACCTCCTCGGGGGTGGAAGGGCACGCTTCGTCCTGCGCAACGACACGCCAGCCGAATACGACGCGTGGGACATCGACCGCGCCGATGCCGATGGACCCGAGATTTGCCCCGACACCTCGACTGCAGGAATCGCCGAGTCATCGGATCTGCGCGGGGCTGTCGAGTGCAGGCACACATTCGGTGCCTCCACCATCACCGTCACCTACACGCTCACCGCGGGCTCGCGATCGGTCGCGATCGCCCTCGACGCCGACTGGCAGGCCGAGGAGCGGCGCCTGCAGTGGGTGCTGCCGACGGCACTGCGGTCGCCATTGGCGACCTCGGGCACCCAATTCGGCCACGTCGTGCGCGCCCGCCATGCCAACACCTCGTGGGACGCGGCACGCTTCGAGGTCTGCGGACACCGGTGGACCGGTGTTGGCGAACCCGGGTTCGGTGCCGCGATTCTGGCCGACGGGCCGCGCGGCTACGACGTGCGGGGCAACGAACTGCGACTCACCGTGCTGCGTTCACCGGGATTCCCCGACCCACGCGCGGATCGCGGACATCAGCGCATCGAGTGGGCCGTCGCACTCACCGACGGGGATCCGTTGCTCGACGGCATCGAACACGATGCGGCGTTGATGGCCCACCCGCCGCGCATCGTGCGCGGTGTTCCGGGTGTCGGTGCACCAGATGCCGTGCTGGAGGTGCCCGGCGCCCTGATCAGCTGTGTGAAGCCTGCCGACGACGGCAGCGGTGATCTCATCGTGCGTCTGTGGGAGACCCGCGGCGCTTCCACAGACGGCGTGCTGCGCACCCGGAGGGCATCGGCGACCGACTGCAACGCACTCGAAGAGCCGGTCGCCGAGCCGATCACACGCACCGATGAGGGGATCGCGATCACTCTTCGCCCGTTCCAGATCCGCACGCTGCGTCTGCCGCGGTCCTGACCGCTGCGATCACGCCGGGGATCACTTGGCGATGCGGAGACACTCCAACCTGCGGAACGGATCCACCGACAGCACGGTGTTGTGACGCGAGTCCGCCCAACACCCCGACGCCGAGACCTCGATACTGGACGACTTCAGCGACCCCGAGGTGCGGTCGAGGGGCCAGTCGCCACCCAGATCGCCCGATGTCAGTCGTCGCGAGAGTTGGGAGGGGTTCACCACGCCGGTGTAGGAGCCATCGTCGGCGAGTCGTGCGGTGCGCCGCTCGAGAGTCGAGACGGTGCCACCGAGCACGGTCGCCCGCGCGATCGCATCAGCCGCGTCGGACCTGGCCTGCTCGATGTCGGTGGAGGCCTCCTCGAGTCGTCGTAGTCCCTCGGCCCACCGTTTGTCGACGGCATCGAAGTCCACCTCGACCTCGGTGACGCGTTGTTCGACTTTCTCGATGCGCGCGGTCTGGGCAGCGACGGCGTCCGACAACGCCCCGACTTGGGTCGACAGCGCCCCGACCAGACGAGTGAGTTCGTCGATGCGCTGATCGGGGGTGCCCGGGTCACCGGGGTCGACCGGGGGCAGGTCACCGTCGGGTTCGTCTCCGGGGATGGAGTCCACGGTCGCTGCACCACCCGACGAGCCGGTGCCGGATCCGTCGCGCAGTGCAGAACTGCTCGCCCACACCACCCCCACGGTGAGCACCGAGCCCGCAAGGGCCAGGAGGGAGATGCCGAGAATGTCGGATGGATGTCGTTTCATGCGATCCACCCTAAGCACGGGGTGTCGCGCGGTCCAGGGCCGGTGAGCCGCACGGCGTTCGCCACTACTGTCGCTTGCAGGTTGTTCGGCGCAACCCGTGTCGGGACGATCGGCACGCCGGGGACTCTGGGGGGACGCGATGGGCGAGAGATTCGAGGATGGATTCGGCGGATCGGTGGCGGTCGTGACCGGAGGGGGCTCTGGCATGGGCCGCGAACTCGTCCGTCAACTCACCGCCCAGGGATGCGACGTGGCCGCCTGCGATGTGCTCGCCGACAACCTCGTCGAGACCGCGGCGATGTGCGCCGACGACGGTGCGACCGGCGCGGTGCTCAGCCACGTGGCCGATGTGTCGGATGAATCGCAGGTGCTCGCCTTCCGCGATGCGGTCGCTGCGTGGCGTCCGCACGTGAATGTTCTGTTCAACAATGCCGGGATCGGCGGTGGCGGGAGCATGGTCGAGAACACGCGCGAGGAGTGGGAGCGCACATTCGGCATCTGCTGGGGCGGGGTGTACCTCAACACGCGCGCGTTCCTGCCGCTTCTGCTGGCGGCTCCCTTCGGACATGTCGTCAACACCAGTTCGGTGAACGGCTTCTGGGCCTCGCTCGGGCCGAACACCGCCCACACCGCCTACAGCGCGGCCAAGTTCGCCGTGAAGGGATTCACCGAGGCGTTGATCACCGACTTCCGAATGAACGCACCGACCCTGCGCGCATCGGTGGTGATGCCGGGCCACATCGGCACCTCGATTGCGATCAACTCCGGCAAGCTCCACGGCAACGACCCCAAGGAGATGTCGGCCGACCAGATCGAGCGGGTGCGCACTCGCATGACGCGCAACGGCTTCGATGTCTCTTCGGCGAGCGACGAGGATGTGCGCGTCCTGCTCCAGGCCGGCGCCGAGGCGTTCCGCGACAACGCACCGATGACGGCCGAGGAGGCCGCCACGGTGATTCTCGATGGGGTCCGGCGCGGCGAGTGGCGGATCCTCGTCGGTGAAGACGCCAAGGTGCTCGATCAGATGGTGCGCGAGCACCCCGAGGACGCATACCTCCCGGGCTTCATGGACCGGGTGCACGCCCGCGGGGCACTCAACTCGATCACCCGCTGATCGGGCCCGGGCCGCGGCTCTCGCGGCAACCCGGGCCCGATTCGGTCGGGACTCGATCACGGAGCTGACGCCCCGCCGGTTCAGCCCTCGGCGAACGCGTAGGCGTGGAGGATGGTGCCGGCCTCGTCGGCGAGCCCGTGTGCCACGAACTCGGGGGTGGCGACATGGAACTCGGTTCCGATGCCGTTGCCCTCGGCCTCGACGGCGTCGGCCCCGGCGACGCGGGCGAGGAACGCCTCGATGTCGGCGACCGTGGCCTCACCCTCGGCGGCGGCGAGCTCGTCGTCGTCGAGATCCAGGGTGATCGCCGAGATGATCGCGTGCCAGTTGGCGGTCAGATCCTCGGTGGTGGCGAAGGTCTCGACTCCGAGCACCTTTCCGCCGATCGCCACTGCGATCCCGGTCTGACCCTCGATGGGACGCGAGTTCACGACCTCGCCGTGGATGCGCTCGGTCTCGGAGTTGCGACGGCGCTCGTAGACCTCGTCGAAGCGGCTGGTGTCGCTCGAGATGCGGCGCAAGTGCAGCTCGGAGTGGATCGCATCCCACACCGCGCCTTGGTTCGACTGCTTGGAGGCGCGCAAGTCGCCATTCGTCTCGCGGGCACGGTCGATGTTGTGCTTGACCCCGCGCTCCTTGGCGATGCGGGCGCGGCGCGAGAGGTTGACGTTCGATGCACGGAAGGACCGACCCCCGCTCCAGCGACCTGCCTCGACGCACGAGACCGGGATCACCATCGTGGCGCCGGCCGGCACGAGGATCGAGACGTTGACGGTGCGGGTCTGGCGCCCACCCTGGAGCACGCGGCCCGCCGGGATGAGCACCGGGGTCTTGCCCGGGTTGTGCACCTGCAACTGGGGCACCGAGGCGCTGTCGAGCTCGGAGACTTCGAGGGTCTCGTCGGCGATGCGGACGTCGGGTCGGCCCACCCCCCCGAGAGTGACCGGGAAGATGAGGAGGTTGCCGTGCTTGGACGGCGCCCCGATCTTTGCCTTGCTGAGTTCTTTGACTGTCATGTGTTTTCCTTTCCTTTCTTGACATTCCGGGTCGCCGAACCGGGGGTCATTGCTGACGATCCGGGTTCTGCGGCCCACCAGTGAGAATACGAAGAGCCTGTAACAAGGTACTTGTATCCTGAACCTGAAATGAAGGTACCGGCGCTACAGCCGGATCGCAACCCGTTCCCCAAAGAACTCGCGGACACCACCGCCCGGGCACGGTCTTTGCACCGGTGGACAGGGTCGGGTGATGACCCACATCGAGACACGCCGGTGGGAGACTGATCGCGTGCTGGTCGTTCCCGACACCCTCTCCCCCTCCTCGATCCGCACGTTCAGCGACTGCCCGCAGAAGTGGAAACTCGCCTATGTCGACAAGATCAAGGAGCCGCCCAAGTGGCACCTGCACCTCGGCAACTTCGTTCACGAGGTGCTCGAGCACCTCTACAAGCTGCCCGCCGACCAACGCACCGTGGAGACCGTGCGCACCGTCGCCAAGGAGCGCTGGGAGGCGAACGGCTGGGAGACCAAGGTCGGCGGCCTGGCCGAGATGAAGGGGCCGATCTCGCAGTTCAAGCACGAGGCCTTCGACGCGATCACGAACCTCTGGGCGATCGAGAACCCGACCGAGACCACCATCGACGACATGGAGAGGCGCGTCAAGGTCGCCGTCGATGGGGTCGCGATGTCGGGCATCATCGACCGCCTCCAGATCGAGTCGGGCACGGCCGTCATCTCCGACTACAAGACGGGCAAGATCCCGGATCCGAAGTTCCCGGAGAACAGCGAGGCGAACAAATTCTTCCAGTTGCTCGCCTACGCACTGATGCTCGAGTCGCTCGACGGCACCGAGACCTCGCGCGTGGAATTGCTGTACCTCAACCACAAGGCACGGCACCCACTGGATGTGACGCCGGCCCGCCTCGCGGTGGCGCGAGGCAAGATCGTCGAGACGCGCGAGGCGATCGACTCCTCGGCCGCGGTCGAAGACTTCCACTGCAACGTGACGAAGCTCTGCGACTGGTGCCACTACAAGGGCACCGGCGACTGCCCCGCGTTCGCCCGCTGACCCCACCGGCCCACCGCGCGGCGCGACCACCGCCCCCGTGGCTGGTGTAGCGTCGCGCCATGTCGACCGTCGCGTCCAACCCGTTCCTCGAGGGAAACCTCGCACCCGTGCACTCCGAGGTGACCGTCACCGATCTGCATGTCACGGGTCACCTCCCCGAAGAACTCGTCGGTCGCTACCTCCGCAACGGGCCGAACCCGGTCAAGCCCGTCGACCCCGCCAGGTACCACTGGTTCTCGGGAACAGGCATGGTGCACGGCGTCCGACTCGACGGAGGTCGGGCCGAGTGGTACCGCAACCGCTGGGTGCGGACCCGCGAGGTCACGGACCATCTCGGTGAGCCGCAGGTCCCGAGCGACTGGCCCGACGACCATCCGAACTTCCCCGCCAACACCAATGTGGTCGCCCACGCCGGCAAGACCTGGGCGATCGTCGAGGCGGGGAGTCCGCCGGTCGAGTTGTCCTACGACCTCGACACGGTGCGGGTCTCGAACCTCGGTGGCACCCTCCCGATGGCGTTCTCCGCGCATCCGAAGCGCGACCCGATCACCGGCGAGTTGCACGTGATGACGTACTGGTGGGGCTGGGGCAACCAGGTGCAATACCTCGTCGTCGGCACGGACGGCAAGGTGCGACGCACGGTCGACATTGCCCTGCCCGGTTCACCGATGATCCACGACCTCTCGATCACCCAGAAGTGGGTCCTGATCCTGGATCTTCCCTGTGTGTTCAACCTCGAGGCAGCGACGAGGGGTGCGGGTCTGCCCTACTTCTGGGATCACTCGTACGAGGCACGCATCGGCCTGCTCCCGCGCGAGGGGAACGCCGACGAGATCGTGTGGTGTCCGATCGACCCGTGCTACATCTTCCACCCGTTGAACTCCTACGACGATGGGGACACAGTCGTGCTGGACGCGGCGCGCCACCCGAAGATGTTCGACCGTGAGCGCCGGGGCCCCGCCGAGGGCCCACCGACACTCGAGCGGTGGATTCTCGACACGCGGACGGGCTCGGTCAGCCAGCAGCGCATCGATGGACGCAGCCTCGAGTTCCCGCGTGTGGACGAGCGCCGGGTGGGACTTCGCCATCGGTACGGATACCTCGCCGGGGTCGCAGCCGGGTTCCGTCAGGATGCCCTGGTGAAGGTCGACTTCGACACGGGCGAGGTCACCGCGCGGAACGACAACGCGCGCTACGGCTACGGCGAGCCGGTGTTCATCCCGCGGCACGATGCCGCCGAGGAGGATGACGGCTGGGTGATGGCGCTGAGACACGACACCGAACATGACACGAGCGATCTCGCCGTCTTCGATGCCCGGGACTTCGCCGGCGACCCCGTCGCGGCGGTGCACCTGCCCGTCCGGGTGCCGAACGGCTTCCACGGCAACTGGATCCCCGACTGATCCGGCCACTGGTCCCTATCGCCCCGTGTGCGGGGGCGTTCAGGGCCGCAAGATGATCAGGAGTACGTCAGGCAACCGTCGTCGAGGTCGGCCTCGGGCAGCTCCCTCTTCTCCACCCAGTAGTCCTGCGTGTGCTGCCACTCGGGCTTGGTCCCGGACCGGGGCATCAGGTGCTGGCTGCGCAACAGGTAGTTGGGATTGAAGTTCTCCGGGTCGATCCACTCGCGGATCGTCATGTCGGCATCCTCGGGGCGCAGTTGGGGCACCACGGTGCGCGCGTTCTTGTCGTCCATGTGGGCGAGGAGCCGGCAGATGAAATCACCCATCAAGTCGACCCTGAGGGTCCAACTGGCGCGGAAGTAGCCGAACACCCACGCCAGGTTCGGCACACCGGTGAACATCATCCCCCGGTAGGTGACAGTGGAGGCCCAATCGAGGGGCTCGCCGTCGAGATCGAAGGGGATGTCCCCGAGGATGCTCAGGTGGAAGCCCGTCGCGGTGATCACGATGTCTGCATCGATCACGGTGCCGCCCTTGGTGACGACCCCGGTCTCGGTGAACGACTCGATCTCGTCGGTGACCATCTCGGCCTTGCCGGACTTGATTCCCTCGAAGAGATCACCGTCGGGCACGAAGGCGATCCGCTGCTGCCACGGCCTGTAGGAGGGGGTGAAGTGCGGATCGATCGGGTAGCCCTCGGGCAGGTGCGCCTTGATCCCCTCGAAGAGCTGCTCCTTCACGAGGTCGGGATGCGTGACGCACATGTCGGTGATCATCTTCTGGTCGAAGAGGATCTTGCGGCGCACGATCTCGTGGATCCATGTCTCGTCTATCTCGAGCAGGCGCAGCATGTCCGCCACGTCGTTCACGTTGCGGCCGACCGCGAAGTATGTCGGCGAGCGCTGGAGCACCGTGATGTGCTCGCAGTCTGGAGCCATCGCCGGAACCAGGGTCGCCGACGTGGCTCCCGAACCGATCACCAGCACGCGCTTGCCGTGGTAGTCGAGATCCTCGGGCCAGGTCTGCGGGTGCACCACGGTGCCCCGATAGGAGTCCATGCCCGGCCACTCGGGCGTGAAGCCCCGGGAATGCTTGTAGTACCCCTGGCACATCCAGAGGAACCCGGCGGTCACTTCGAACGTGGTGTCGGCTGCGAGATCGCGCACTGTGACGGTCCAGCGTGCGGCAGCCGTCGACCAGCTCGCCCCCTCCACCCGGTGGCGGTAGCGGATGTGGCGGGCGAGGTCGTTCTCCTCGATCACCGCCTCCATGTACTTGCGGATCTCGGCGGCGGTCGCGATCGGTGTGCCCGTCCACGGCTTGAATCGGTAACCGAAGGTGTACAGATCGCTGTCGGACCGCACGCCCGGGTACCGGTGCATGTGCCACGTGCCGCCGAAGGTCTCGTACGACTCGAAGATCGCAAAGGTCGCACCGGGCCGCTGGTTGAGGAGGTGGTACGCCGAGCCGACTCCCGAGATTCCGGCTCCCACGATCAGGACGTCGAAATGCTCACTCGCCACGTGGGTAACCATATGTCCGCGCGCCCACGGCGCGCGAAGTGGTGCGTCCGCGCGCCCACGGCGCGCGAAGTGGTGCGTCCGCGCGCCTGCGCCGACTCAGCCCCGCCAGCCGTCGGCGATGCCGGTGAGACCTGTCGGTGCGTGATCACCGAGAACGAGCTGCTCGAGCACACCGATCCCCTCACCGATGTTGGAATGCACGCGGGACAGTGTCTGGATGTGCACCATCGAGGGATCCTCGGGGTTCACCGTGGAGAGATCCAGCGTCTCACCGTTCACTGCCAGTTCACCGTGGGCATGCCCGTGCCCGAACCGGGGATGGATGTAGCCGATGCCCCGCATCCGGAACGTCACCATCGGCTCGAGCTCCAGTCTGATCGCCTCGCCCGAGAGCCGATTGGTGGTCATCACGGCACGTGCGATCTCGCGCGTCCCGGGTTTCCAGTCGATGTCGTAGTCCCACCAGTTCAGGTTCTCGCTGGTGTCGACACCCCATGTGGGCGACTCGGGTCGCTCGAGATGCGGCACCCAGCGCGCAGCCGACATCCAACGGTGACCATTCGCGTGCTCGAACGCCGCGAGATGCGTGCAGAAGTTGTCGAAGTGCACGGGTGCCCACAGCCAGAAGATCTGCGGCGCCCGTGCGGGCAGGTTCGTCGGCGTCGGTGCGCCCACGCCGCGCACGCCCCACGACCGGTCGCGGGTCCCGTGGGCACGATCGAGCGAGACCGCTTCGCCGTCGATCGTCACCGTGCCGGTCCAGCGGCCCCACTGCGTGAGGCGTGTCGAGTCCATCTGCGCACGACTGTCCACCGTCATGGTTTGGCGCGGTTCCTCGACCGCAGCCGTCACCGCCGTGAAGACCAGGTCCGCGGTCATGCCGTGCTCGTTCTCACCCAGTGAAAGCCGGATCGTGCGCAATGGCTCCAGCACCTCGACCACCCACGGACCGATGCGCGTCGACCTGTCGAGGGGCATCCGGCCCGACACGAAGACCGAGCGCTGCACACCACCACGCACCACGCTGAAGGCGCCGTCGATCACGCCGCGATTCGGGTAGTGACCCAGCGCGGCCGCAAAGAAGAGCGAGCCGTCAGTGGTGTAGCCGTTGAACCAGTAGCGGTCGTAGTGGTTCGGATCGCTCGAGACCGTGTGGGCCACCGGCAGTGGCGTCTGGTGGATCGGGTAATCGTCGTGCGGGGTGAGCATCGCTCCGGCACCGTAGCCGAGGCCCAACCCGCTGTCCCCCGGACCAGAACCGACCCGTCGGCGGCAACTAGAATCACACGTGGGACGAACCGAATGGGGGCACTCGTGTACGACATCATCATCCGGGGTGGAACCATCGTCGATGGAACCGGCGCGCCGCAGCGCACCGCGGACGTCGCCGTGAAGGATGGGCTCATTGTCGAGGTCGGCACGGTGGTCGGCGAGGCCCGGGAGGAGATCGACGCGGCGGGCCTGCTCGTGACACCGGGATTCGTCGACATCCACACCCACTACGACGGTCAGGTCTCGTGGGATTCGCTGCTCGAGCCCTCGTCGGCGCACGGGGTGACCACCGTGGTGGTCGGCAACTGCGGCGTCGGGTTCGCCCCGGTGCGCCCCGGTCAGGAGAAATGGCTCGTGCAGTTGATGGAGGGCGTGGAGGACATCCCGGGCACGGCACTCCACGAGGGCATCGAATGGAAGTGGGAGACCTTCCCCGAGTACCTGGATGCGATCGACTCGCGCGACTACGCCGTCGACGTGGCGGCCTACGTGCCCCACGGCGCGGTGCGCGGCTATGTCATGGGTGAGCGCGGAGCACGCAACGAACCCGCGACCGCCGACGACGTCGCCGAGATGGCGAGCATCGTGGCCGAGGCCCGACGCGCGGGCGCGGTGGGGTTCTCCACCTCGCGCACCATGGGGCATCGTGCCCGTGATGGAGAGCCGGTGCCCGGCACCTTCGCCGACATGGACGAGCTGCGTGCGATCGCAGACGCACTCGTGGCCGCGGGTGGCGGCATCTTCGAGGTCGCACCCGAGGTCCTCCCGAGCGGTGGCGAGCAACCGACGATGGGACTCATGGAGGAACTCGAGTGGATGGGTCGTCTCGCGCTCGAGACCGACCTGCGCGTCACCTACTTGCTCCTCCAGTACGCCACGATGCCCGACACCTGGCGCGAGGCGCTCGACTATTCGGCCAGGATCCTCGCCGAGGGAGGGTGGCTGCGACCCCAGGTCGCCGCGCGACCGTTCGGCATGATGATCGGGTGGGCCGGGTACCACTTCTTCATGAAGCGGCCGACCTACCAAGCGCTCGCGGCGCACCTGCCGTTCGAGGAACTGAAGCGCGAGCTCGCCAAACCCGAGGTGAAGGCCGCGATCCTTGCCGAGGCCGATCTGGCCTCGGATGACCGCATCCAGTTCGACGGGCTCGGCCCCCGCCTCGCGATGATCCTCGACCACATCTACGTGATGGGCGATGACGTCGACTACGAGCCCACGAGGGAGATGACGGTGGCAGCAGTCGCCGCCGCGGCCGGCAGGGAGCCGCTGGAGATGGCCTATGACCTGTTGAACGGCAACGACGGGAATGCGTGCCTGATGTTCCCGACGCTCAACTACGTTCACGGCAACCACGATGTGATCCACGAGATGCTCACCCATCCCGCCGCCATCAACGGGCTCTCCGACGGTGGGGCGCACGTGCGGATGATCTGTGACGCGTCGATCCCCACCTATCTGCTCACGCACTGGGCGCGCGACCGGGTGCGCGGACCGCGGATCAGCGTCGAGGAGGCGGTGCGCCTGCAGACCTCTGCGACCGCCGAGGTGATCGGGCTCGCGGACCGCGGCGTGATCGCCCCGGGTCGCCGCGCCGACATCAACGTGATCGACTTCGAGAACCTGAGGATCGACTTCCCCACTGCCGTGGCCGACCTCCCCGCGGGCGGCACGCGCCTCCTCCAGTCGGCAAGGGGCTACATCGCCACGATCGTGAACGGTCGCATCACGAGGCGCCACGGTGTCGACACCGGCGAGCGCCCCGGCCGGCTCGTGCGCGCCTAGGCGACTCAGCCGGGGTAACCGGCGAACGAGGCCTTGAAGACACCCTGGTTGAGGAGCACCTCGCACACCGTGCGCCCGTCGGTGGGATCGGTGATCGTGGTCCGCGTCCAGTAGTGCTCGACGCGTCGGGTCTGGCCCACGGCGACGATCTCGTTCACCAGTTCGTACTCCTGCCCCACCATGACAGGCCCCTCCAGCATGCGGATCTCGAGGTCCATGAAGAGCCCGACCGCGGGACCGCGCACCTCGCCCGGCCTCGGGCACTTCGCGGCGAGCACGCTCACCATCTCGATCGGCACGATCGCACCGCCCCAGGGGGTGGAGTCGTCGGCTCCGGGCACGTACCACGGCGAGGTCTCGGTGATCGACCCGATCTTGTCCTCGAGCGAGAACGGATAGAGGTTCCCGTTCGACTCGCTCCATGTCATGGTCGCGCGCACCGCGCGTGAGCGCGCGCCGATCATCAACTGGTCGATGATGTGGAGATCGCCGGGATCCCTCGCACCGGCGAGTCTGCGATCGAGTTCGGTCTCGGCGTGGTCGGGGCCGAGCGTGACCGTGCCGGTGAGCACGTTGGTGCCGTCCTTCTTGTGGGCCACGATTCGGGCCGACTCGCCACCGGAGTGCACCATCGTCGCGCGCACCTCGTCACCCTCGACGACCATGTTCTCGAAGTGGCTCGAGATGCAGCCGTACTCGAACCAGGCGTCGCCCCACACCGCGGTGGCGAGCGGGTCGAATTGACTGAAGTGTGTGGGACCCTCGATCGGGGCGCCGGCGAGACCGAGTTTGTCGGCGACCGCCTCGTCGTGGACGCTCGCGTGCCCGTCGTACTCCTGGTCGGCCAGCATCTGGCGCGGTTCACGCCACGGACCGATCAACGTGATCTCGGTGTCGAAGCCCCCCATGGCCAACGACCCGCGCTCAGCGACCCTTCCACTCGGGTGCGCGCTTCTGGGCGAAGGCGATCGCGCCCTCCCTCGCGTCCTCGCTGGAGAACACCGTGCGCTGGAGATCCCCCATCAGGGCAGCGTTCCCGTCACCGATCTCAGAGAGCATCAATTGCTTCGTGGCCTGCACGGCGAGCGGGCCGTTGGTGGTCACCCGTGCCGCCATTGCCCGGGCGGCCGCCATGAGATCAGCGGCCGACACGACCTGGTTGATGAGGCCGAGCGTGGCCGCGCGGTGGGCATCGATCGGGTCGCCGGTGAGCCCCATCTCGAGTGCCACCGCGAGCGGAACGCGCGCCGGCAGTCGCACACCGCCACCAGCCGCGAAGAGTCCGCGCTTCACCTCGGGGATGCCGAACCGGGCCGTGTCGACCGAGACGATCAGGTCGCAGCCCATCACCACCTCGAATCCACCGGCGAGCGCGTGCCCGTTGACCGCGGCGATGATCGGCTTCTTGCACTCGCGCAGCGCGGTGAACCCGAGACCGATCCTGGCGAGGTCCTCTCCCGCGGCGAACGCCTTCAGGTCCATGCCCGCGCAGAACACCTTCTCCCCCGCGCCGGTGAGGATGATCGCGCGCACCTCGGCGTTGTCTCCGGCCTCGGTGAGTGCGGCGTGAAGTGCCGAACTCAATGCACCGTTCAGGGAGTTTCCCGCCTCGGGTCGGTTCAACGTGACGACCAGGACGTTGTCGGCGAACTCGGTGAGAACTTCCATGGGACCCTCCACTGTGCGGGCGAAATCGGACCTTGAGCCTCGCACACCCGCGCGCAGGCTCTCCAGTCCGGGTCGACCCCGACACCGGACGTGCAGTCGAACTGGCGCACCCGACGCCGATGCGCGCATGCGAGACTCTTGAGCGATGCGCACCATCGACATTGCCTCGCCGGACTCGCCACTCGAATGGACCGGGATCGCCGACATCGAGCAGACCCGAACCGGCCACCGGCTGAGCCGCCTGCCGGCGTGGGCCCGCGCCCAGACGGACTCGATTCCGCTGCCGGTGGTGGCGAGCATGCCGAGCGGCTGCCGGCTGCGATTCACCTCCGACACCCGCACGATCGTGCTCGAGGCCCAATTGATCGCGAACCGGATCGGCGATCAGCCCATGCTTCCCGTGGTCTTCGAGCTGGTCGTCGACGGAGAGATCGTCGCCTCCCACGCCGCGACGAATTACCACGTGATACACGTCCCCGACCCCACCAAGCCCGATGTCGTCGTCATCCCGGGGGCACCGGAGACGATCGTGTTCGACTCGCTCCCGGCCGGTTCGAAGTCGATCGAGTTGTGGTTCGCCCCGAACGCGGGGATCGAGGTGCGGGGACTCTCGATCGACGACGGCGCCACCTTGGCGTCTGCCCCGGTGGACCCGCGCCCGAGGTGGATCCACTACGGCAGCAGCATCAGCCACTGCCTCGAGGCCGAGCACCCGCACGGTGTGTGGCCGGTGGTGGCCGCATCGCTCGCGGGGGTGAACGTGCGCAACCTCGGTCTCGGCGGCCAGTGCCATCTCGATCAGTTCCTCGCACGCATCATCCGCGACAGTGACGCCGACATGGTGAGCATGAAGGTCGGCATCAACGTGGTGAACCTCGACAGCATGCGTGACCGGGCATTCCTGCCCGCACTGCACGGATTCCTCGACACCGTGCGCGAGGGCAAGCCGGAGGTGCCGATCGTGGTCGTCTCACCGATCTTTTGTCCCGCCCACGAGGACGTGCCCGGGCCCTCGTTGCGCGGTGCCGACGGCTTCCACTCGCGCGAGCGTCCGGCATTCCTGTCGTCCGGGGCACTCACACTCGTGCGGATCCGCGAACTGATCTCGGGCGCGGTCGCGCAGCGTCGCGCCTCGGGTGATGCGAACCTGCACTATCTGGATGGTCTCGAGCTGTTCGGTGCGGGTGACGTGGCCGACATGCCCGATCTCCTCCATCCGAACCGTGCCGGCTACCGACGGATGGGAGAGAGATTCCACCGCTCGGTGTTCATCGACGGTCCGTTCGCGCGGGTCGTGCCGCGATGATCCGACTCCGCCAGATCTGCCTCGTCGGCCGCGACCGTGACGCGATCGTGGCCGACCTCGAGGCGGTGTTCTCCCTGAGGGTCGGCTACGTCGATCCCGGCGTCGGGGTGTTCGGTCTGCACAACGCGGTGATGCCGGTGGGTGACCAGTTCCTCGAGGTCGTCGCTCCCGTGCGGGAGAACACCACCGCCGGTCGCTATCTGGAGCGGCGCGGCGGCGACGGCGGCTACATGCTGATCTTCCAGGCCGACGACCAACCGGCGCACAGGGCGCGCGTGGAGGCAGCGGGGATGAGAATCGTCACCGACTTCCGCGCGCACGGCTACACCTGCATGCAGGTGCACCCCGCCGACAGTGGCGGCACGTTCCTCGAGATCGACTCGATGGATCCGGCCAACGACTGGCACCCGGCCGGACCCGCGTGGCGCGACGCGGTCGATGTCAGCACTGTCACCGGTTTCGTTCGGGCCGATGTGGGGTGCGCCGATCCCGCCGGGGTCGCGCACCGGTGGGGCTCGGTCATGGATCTTGCCGTCACGATCGGGCACACCTGGGGCATGCACGAGGTGCGTCCCGACGGTTTCTGCGTCCGATTCACCCCGTCGGGTCCGCGGGGCGAGGGGCTCGATGTGATCGAGATCGCCGCGCACGACGCGACCGAGGTGCTCGAGCGGGCTCGGTTGCGCGGTCTCCCGGTGGATGCCGACTCAGTGACGATCTGTGGCACGCGGTTCGTGCCGCGCCCCGCAGAGGACTGACCCGGGCAGCACCGCCTCAGGCCGTGAATTCGAGGCCGGCGAATTCGCCGGTTGAGCGCCACGACTCGAGGTGCTCGAAGAACGCGATGGGGCCTGCGGGGTGCCCACTGCCGTTCAACAGTTCGCGCCGCCCCATGGGCCGGCCCTCGTTGTTGTAGTAGCCGGGCGTGCAGTCGGGATTCGCGCGCAGTCCGCGCTGGGTCGAGGTGATGAAGTCGACCCAGGCGTCCTCGGCCTCGAGTGTCGGCTCGACGCGTGCGGCTCCGGTCCGCTCGGCGTGGGCGACGACACCGGCGATCGCGAGTCCGTTCTCCACGTAGTTCTGCGGCACGTTCGCGATCTGGTTCGCGCCCTGGGCGATCCCGACGATGAGAAGATTCGGGAAACCGTGCACGTGGATGCCGTGGAGGCTGCGCATGCCCTCCTCCCACTTGTCCGAGAGCGCCCGACCGCCCGCGCCTGTCACGTCGTAGCCGCTGCGGCGCGAGTAACTGGTGCCCACCTCGAAGCCCGATGCGATGACGAGGCAGTCGAGTTCATGGTGCACTCCCCCGACCCAGACCCCGGTCGCATCGATCCTCTCCACGCCCTGGCCGTCCGTGTCGACGAGGCGCGTGTTCGGGTTGTTGAACGACTGCAGGTACTCGTCGTGGAAGCAGGGCCGCTTGCACAACTGGCGGTACCAGGGCTTGAGCGCCTCGGCGGTGCGCGCGTCTCCCACGAGCGCGTCCACGCGTGCGCGGATCTCGCTCATCTTCTCGTCGTCGGACTCCTCGTAGGCGCGCAGGAGCGTCTCGGGCCCGGCGGTGCCACCGGCCCCGATGAGCTCGATCATCCGATCGCGGATGCGCTGGGAGATGTCGGTCCACCCGTCCTTGACGAGGTCCTCCTCGGCGAAGCCCATCATCTGGAGTGTCGCGAAGTTCATCATCCACTTGCGCTGCCAGCCCGACTCGAGCGCGGCGAACCACTCACGGTCGATCGGGTGGTTGTTGCGCTCGTCGATCGCCGAGGGCGTGCGCTGGAACACGAGCAGCTCCTTCGCCGAGCGCGACAGGTGCGGGATGCACTGGACGGCTGTGGCACCCGTGCCGATGATGCCGACTCGCTTGTCGGCCAGGCCCGTCATCGGCGCACCGGTCGGGTCACCACCGGTGTAGGCCCAGTCCCAACGGCTGGTGTGGAAGGCGTGCCCAGCGAAGTCGTGGATGCCGGGGACACCCGGCAGTTTCGGGCGGTGCAGTGGTCCCGTTCCCATGCAGACGAACTTGGCTCGCAGCACATCCCCGCGGTCGGTCCGCACGACATAGCGCGAGATCGCGTCGTCCCAGATGATCGACTCGATCCCCGTCGACAACAGGGCACCGTCATAGAGCCCGAAGGTGTCGGCGATGCGCCGCGCATGCGCGTGGATCTCAGGGGCCGCCACGTACTTGGCGCTCGGCACCGTCCCGACCTCTTCCATGAGCGGCAGGTAGACCATCGCGGCGGTGTCGCACATCGCCCCCGGGTACCTGTTCCAGTACCAGACGCCACCCACGTCGCCCGCCTTGTCGACGAGTCGCACGTCCTCGATCCCTGCCTGCTTGAGACGCGCGCCGATCACGAGACCCGCGAATCCGGCGCCCACCACGAGCACCGTCACATCGGTGTCGATCGCATCACGCTCGAACGGGGCGGTGTAGGTGTCGTCGAGGAGGTTCGCGAAGCGCCCGCTCGGCTCGAGGTATTGCTCGTTCCCGTCGGGGCGGAGCCGCTTGTCACGCTCGGCCCGGTAGCGCGCGCGCAGGGCGCTGCGATTGGTCTCGGTGAGTTCGATTGCCATGGGTGAACTGTACGGCCCACTGCTCCGACCCCTCGGATCGGCTGGGTACGTTGTGGTCACATCCAAAGAGCGCCCAGCATCACCGTCAGGCGCTCTGGAACCCCTCGGCGCGGTGACCGCGGGCCGTTCGGTGTCGACATGGGCGATCGCGATCCCAGTGACCCTCGCGGTCCTCATCGGACTCCTCATTCCGACCGCGTGGCGGAGCCGCCGGAGGGACACCGGCGACCTCGCCACATGATCCCGTCTGGCGACCGCTGACTACTGTCGGTCGGTGCCCCCGTTGACGCGTTCCACGGCCTCGGTCGCCGTGCTCTTCTTCGTGAACGGGGCCGCCCTTGCGAACTGGATGCCGCGCCTGTCCGAAGTCCGCGACCGAATGGATGTGAGCAACTCGGGACTCGGAGGTGCCCTGCTCGGCGGCGGCCTCGGCGGGTTCGTCGGGTCCCTGCTCGTGGCGCGTCTCGTGCGGGCTTCGCGCACCAAGACCATCGTCATCGGTGGATCGGTCGGGATGGCCGCCCTGGTGCCGCTCATCGCCGTCGTGCCGAACCCGCCGCTCTTGCTGGTGGTCCTGCTGGCGCTCGGATTCACCAATGTGCAGGTGGACGTGGGTGTGAATGCCCAGGGCATCATGGTCCAGACCCGCTCCTCGCGACCGATCATGCAGCGCCTCCACGGTGCCTGGAGTCTCGGAATGGTGACCGGTGGGGGCATCGGTTGGATGCTCTCTGCCTCGGGCGTGCCGCTCGGCGCGCACCTGATCGGCGCATCGGCGGTGATGGTGCTGGCCACGGTGTGGGCCTCGGCCGGCTTGCTCGACGAGGACGACCCCACCGAAGCGGTGTCACCATCGCATGTCGATGCCGACGATGGTTTGCGGGGAGGTGTGACCGGTCGTCTCCTCTCGTCGACGGTCCTGATCGGTGTCCTCGGATTCGCAGTCGCAGTCGTCGAGTCGGCCGACGAGTGGAGCTCGGTGGTGATGAACGACGTCTTCGACGCCGGCCCGTGGAAGGGTGCGGCCACGTCGTTCTTCGGGGCCTTCATGTTGATCGGCCGACTGGGTGGCGACCACGCGGTGGTGGCGTTCGGACGTGAGCGCATGTTCTCGTTCGGCATGGGTCTGTGCGCGGGCGGCGCGGCTTTGCTCGCCGTCGCCCCCGGCACCGCGGTGGCCCTCGCGGCGTACTCGGTGTGGGGCCTCGGGGTCAGCGTGCTCTTCCCACAGCTCTACGAACTCGCCGCCCGGCTCCCGGGGATCACCGCGGCCCGGGGAATGGGCGCGATGACCCTTGGTCAGCAACTCGGATTCTCCTTCGCCACCGGGTCTCTCGGCGCGCTCGCTGATCTCACCAACTTCCGCGTTGCGATCGTGCTCGTCATCGGGCTCGGGATCTCGGTCATCGTCGTCGCCCGACGCGCGCTGTGATGCTGGCCCGACCCAGCGTCGTGGGAGCCGCGAGTTCTGTCGTCTTCGGCCGAGTCGCTCGGGAACCTCAGCATGGAGGACGACTACTCGACTCGTCGTGCTGGAATGGCGCGGGCGATCGCCAGCTGCTGGATCTTCGAAGTTCCCTCGAAGATCGTGTGTAACTCAGTGCGCGAAGAGCAGGGCAACCTTGCCGCGGGCACGATGAGTACCGAGGTACTCCACTGCGCGCGCAATCTCTGTTGCATCGCCGCTCGGCCCCACGTTGAAGCTCTGATCAATGATGGTGCGCATTGACCCCGCTTCGATCAATGCCGTCAAGTCATCAAGTTCTTCACTCCCCTTAGCGAGAAATACCATCCAACGTCGACCATGGGCGCGTCGGCGCACCGCAAGACCTAATGTTCGCGCCAGCGGCCCAAACGTCCGCTGCGCACGCACGCTGAGATCTATCGCCGCGCCGACCGCGAGATAAGCACCGCCGGGCACGATGATCCTGCTCAATTCCTTGATCGGGCGATCACCTACCGCGTCAAACACGACATCGAACTGTCGACCCATTGCCGTGTAGTCAGACTTCTGGTAGTCGATCACATCATCAGCGCCGAGTGATCGGACCAACTCAACATTGCGCCCACTGCACACTCCCGTGACTTGTGCACCCATCACCCTCGCGAGCTGTATCGCGAATGTACCGACTCCACCTGATGCGCCAATCACCAACACGCGCTGCCCTTGCGCGATGCTCACCTTCGCCAGCGCCTGGATGGCAGTCAGACCTGCAAGGGGCACGCAGGCGGCCT
>Ga0194116_10000393_pt1 | contig 79893 bp, 66 predicted proteins | sample TA2MahsurfametaG_4_FD_148617 | JGI IMG/M metagenome (GOLD analysis project Ga0194116, IMG submission 148617) | Freshwater microbial communities from Lake Tanganyika, Tanzania - TA2015008 Mahale S9 surface | ecosystem: Environmental > Aquatic > Freshwater > Lake | place: Tanzania: Lake...
AGAAGGTCGTTGCCGCGACGGCGAGCCCGATCTCATCCGTCCCCTCGTGGGCCGCCTTAAAGTGATCCTTCCCCATCTCCACATGGCGTACGATGTTCTCGCGCACGACGATCGCATCGTCGATCAGAATCCCGATCGCGAGCGAGAGGCCGAGCAACGACATCGTGTTGAGGGTGAACCCGAAGGCCCAGACGGCGATGAAGCTCGCGAGCACCGAGATCGGGAGGGCGAGCCCGGTGATCACGGTGGAGCGCCACGAGTTCAGGAAGAGGAAGACGACCAGCACCGTGAGGATGGCGCCCTCGACCAGCGTCTGCTGCACGTTGGCGACCGAGCGCTCGACACGATTCCCGGAGTTCTGCACGACGTCGATCGTCGTCCCCGTCGGCAACGAGGGCCGCAGCTCATCGAGCGCCGCGATCACCTTCGTCGCCACCTCGGTCGTCGAATACCCCTTCGCCTTCTTGACCATGATCCCGACGGCGTCGCGGCCGTTGTAGACCGCCGCAGTGCGCGGCTCGGCGGTGCCATCGCGCACCACCGCGAGTTCGCCCAGACGGATCGCGCGACCGCCGCGCTCCGCGACGATGAGGGCGAGGAAGTCCTCCGGACGCTCGAGGCGCCCCTTGAGGCGGATCGCGCGCTCGTCGAGGGTGCCGTTGAGACGCCCGACCGGGACGGCGAGGTTCTGCGTCTGCAGCGCGCCGACGACCTGCGCCACGCTGATCCCTGCGGCGGCGAGCGCCGAGGGCTTGAGCTCCACCGTGAGTTCACGCTCCACCCCACCGACCACCGTCGCTTCCGCGACACCGGCGATCGAGCGGAGCGCCCGCGTCACGCCGGGATCGGCGATGCGCGTCAGCGCCGGCGCATCGAGGGTGCTCGAGTTGAGGGAGAGCTGGACGATCGGCTGGTCAGCCGGATCGAAGCGCGTGAGGATTGGCTCCTTCATCTCCGGGGGCAGTTCGCCGCGAATGGAGGAGATCTTGTCGCGGATGTCCTGCGACGCCTGCTGGAGATCCTTCTCGAAGACGAAGAAGACGGTGACGTTGGCGAAGCCGTCCTGCGCCGCGCCACTGATGCGGTCGACGCCGGAGATCCCACTCACCGCCTCCTCGATGCGGTCGAGCACCTCGCGCTCCACCACATCGGGAGAGGCGCCAGGGTACGGGATGGCGACGTTGATGATCGGCTGTTGCACGTCAGGGAACTCATCGGTCTCGAGCTGCCAGAGCGCGAAGAGCCCGAAGACGACCAGCGCCACCATCGAGACGATGGTGATCAGCGGTCGCTTGATCGCGAAATCGGAGATGAACATCGTGGCGCCTCAGTTCCCGCGCGGGGTGGAATCGCCAGCGGCCCGCACCTGCAGCGGGGTCCCGGGGGCGATCCCGAGCGCTGCGCCGACCAGGACGGTGTCGCCCGCGGCGAGCCCCTTGGTGATCTCGAGGCGATCGGTCGCCTGATCACGTGCGCCAAGGGTGACCTCGACCTTCTCGGTCACGCCGCCACGGAGCCGGAGCACCGCGGGACTCAACCCACGCTGATCAATCGCGGCGGCCGGCAGCGTCAGCGTCTCGCGCGCATTCGCGGCGACCCGCCCTTCGGCGAAGAGCCCCGCGACGAGGCGGTTCCCGGCGTTCGGGATCTTCACGCTGAGGCGCACCTGGCGCGTCTGCGGGTCGGCGGCGGGATTGATCGAGGCGATCCGTCCCTCGAAGGTCCGCCCCGGATAGCCGGTGACGGCGAAGCGCACGGGCGCGCCGACGCGCACCGTCGCGAGCTGCTCGGCGGGGATCGCCGCCTCCAGCTTCATCGTCGCGGGATCGACCACCACGAAGAGCGGGGCGCCCGGCGCGACCACGTCACCCGGATTCACGAAGCGTTCGCTCACGATCCCTGCATATGGGGTGAGGACGTTGGTGGCATCGACCTGCTTCTGCGCCTGCGCGAGCCGCGCGCGCGCATCGTACTGCGCGGTCTTCGCGACGAGGTCGGCGCGGCGCGCGTTCTCGAGATCGCGCTCGGCGATCGCGCCGGCGGCCCCGAGCTTCTCGGCGCGCGCGAGTTCTCGTGCGGCGAGATCGGCGGCGGCCTCAGCGGCGGCGAGCCCGGAACGTGCGGAGAGGAAGACATCGCTGATCGCGCGATCGTCGATCTTGGCGAGCGAGGTTCCCGCCGCGACCACCGCGCCGGGATCGCGTAGCACCTGCAGCACCGAGCCCGGGACCTCGGCGCGGATCTGCGCCGTGCGGTCGGCGACGAGCGTGCCGGAGAGGATCGGGCCGGAGGCGAGGGTCGTCATCTGTGCGACCGCGATCCCCTCGGGACCGAGCTGCACGGTGACGGGCGTGGCGGTCGCGTTGGCATCGGGCGTGCCCTTGCAGGCGACGAGGGAGATGGAGGCGACGAGGAGCGCAGCAGCGAGACGGCGGGACATCGGGGACTTCCTCTGAGAATGGAGAATGGTCGACATGGTCAGCGGCTCCCGGGGATGGGGAGCGGGAGATCCTTCAAGAGGGCGAGGCGGAGGCGTGCGACCTCGAGATCGCGCGCGGCGTTGACGCGCTGGAGCCGCGCCTGTTCGAGCTGCACCCGCACCTCGGTGAGCTCGAGGGTCGTCGAGACCCCTTCCTTGAAGCGCACCTCGGCGATCTGATACGCCTTGGCCGCCTGTGCATCGGTGCCGACGGAGGCGAGATACGCCGCCTCGGCCTGCGCGAACTGGTTCAGGGCGAGGAGCGCATCGAGCGCCGCGCCCTCGCGGCTCTGCTGCAATCGCTGCTGCGCCTCGGAGAGATTCGCCTCGGCGACCATCCGCTCACCGCGTAAGCGGCCGCCGGACAATACCGGGACGGAGAGGCCGAGCGAGACGTTCCAGTTGGGGAAGTAGAGATCGAGCGCCGAGGGAAGGAGGGTCCCGTCAGGCGGGTAGGCGAAGCGCTGATAGACGGAGCTGAGTTGGAGCGCCGGGAGTCGCGCGAGCTTCGCAGCCTGCAGCGCACTCTCCTGCGCGCGCACCACGGCCTCGGCCTGTCGCACCGGCGCGCGCGCCGCGACGCTCGTGTCGGGGACGATCGTGCGATCGTCGGCGAGAGTGAGAGGCCCGATCGGATTCGCACGCGCGCCCGCGTCATCGCGGATCGGCGTCGTGAGCGTGAGCGGCGCGTTGAGCGGGAGATCGAGGAGCTGCTTGAGTCGGAGGTAGGCGGCGGTGCGCGCGCCCTCGGCGCGGATCACGACAGGGCGCTGATTGTCGCGGGCGACCGTCGCGCGGAGGAGATCGAACTCCGCCGCAGTCCCGACCTCACGCGCCAACGTCACCTGTGCGAGGGTGCGATCGACCAGGACGAGCGAGCTCTCGGCGATGGCGACGAACCGATCGGAGGCGACGGCATCGAAGTAGGCCTGCGCCACCTCGAGCGCCGCCTGCGAGCGCGCGGCGGTGTAGGCGATCTCTGCGGCGGAGCGGCCCGCGCGGGCGCCGGCGCGAGCGGCGGGGATCCGTCCGGCGGAGTAGAGGTTCTGCGTCGCGTTCAGCGTGAAGACCGCGGTGGTCGGTGCGGCGAAGATCCGCGCGATCGGACTATCGGTGAAGCCGCCGCCACCACCGCCACCCGAGGAGTCGGCTGGGGGCGCGAGGCGCTCCGTGATCTCGGCGAACTGGTTCTGCAGCGCGCGCTGATAGCCGACGGTGCCGGCGATCTGCGGCTTACGCTGTGCATCGATCTGCGTCTGCTGCCCGATGGCGCGCTGCACGCCAGCCGCCGCGATCGCGACGCCCTCGTTCTTGCGCTCCGCCATCTTGAGCGCATCAGCGAGCGAGAGGGTCTGCGGGGCGGTGGCGCTCGCGGCCTGCGCGAGTGCCGCGGGCGCAGTGACGTGCAGCGCGCCGACGAGGGCGAGGAGCACCACTGCGGTGGCGCCGATCGCACGGAGGAAGAGTCGCACGTAGGCGCGCGGCGCGTCGGCGGCCGGCGGGAACATCGAGGGCATCATGTCGCGATGAAGGGCATCGGTGAAGAGCGTGCCGAGGAGCATCGTGCACGCGGTGTTCGCATCGCGGGTCGAGGGAACGCGACCAGCGGTGTGGAGTCGATCGACGTAGGCGCGGAGTTCACGGAACGAGGCGACGGGATGATCGGTCGCGTCGGCCGAGTGCTCGGGGTGCTCATGGAGCTCGGCGACGGCGGATCGGAGCATCCCGCGGCGCTCGACCATGAAGGCGTGGCTCGCGGCGGCCCAGGCGGTCAGCTCGGTCTCGGGGTCCGCGGGCTGCTCGGCGAGTGGGATCTGTTCCCCCTGGCGGCAGGAGCGGATGACCTCGTCGATGAGGTTGGCCTTGGACCCGAAGAGTCGGAAGAGGGTAACTTCATTGACGCCAGCGACTTCGGCGATTCGCCGGGTGGTGGCGCCCCGGAATCCCGCCTCGGCGTAGACCTGGGCGGCGGCGTCGAGGATCTGTTGTCTGGTCGGCTCTGACATAGATGGTGCAAGTGGTTGCTTGCAAAGAAAGCAAGCGGGTGCTTGCATCAAACACAACCCACCCTGCAAAGGTTCCGTCCTCCCACCGCATCTTTCCCGAATGGCCAAGCAGAAACCCGAGGACCCGGCCCTCGCCGCACGCCTCTCCCCCCTGCAGTACCAGGTCACGCAGTGCAGCGCGACCGAGCCCCCGTTCCGCAACGAGTTCTGGGATCATCATGAGCCGGGGCTCTACGTGGACATCGTCTCTGGCGAACCCCTCTTCGCCTCGGTGCACAAGTTCGACTCTGGCACCGGGTGGCCCTCGTTCACGCAGCCGGTCGCGCCCGCGCAGATCACCGAGCACACCGATCGCTCCTATGGGATGACGCGCGTCGAAGTGCGTTCCGCGCAGGGAGACTCACATCTCGGCCATCTCTTCCCCGATGGCCCCGGCCCGACGGGGATGCGCTACTGCATCAATTCGGCGGCCCTGCGGTTCGTCCCGGTCGAGCAGCTGCAGGCGGAAGGCTATTCAGCCTACAGCCATCTCTTCCGCAGCGCGTCGTTGTAAGGATGTCCACCCTGTCCCCTGACCCCTCTCACCTGACCTCTGCCACCCTGGGCGGTGGCTGCTTCTGGTGCCTCGAAGCGGTCTATCTGCTGCTCCGCGGTGTGCACACGGTGAAAAGCGGCTACGCCGGTGGGCATGTCGCGCATCCCACCTATGAGCAGGTCTGCGGGAAGCAGACGGGGCACGTCGAGGTGGTGCAGCTCTCCTTCGATCCGCGTGAGATCTCGTATCGGGATCTCCTCGACGTCTTCTTCACGATCCACGATCCCACCACGAAGGATCGCCAAGGGAACGACGTCGGCCCACAGTATCGCTCGGCGATCTTCACGCATGAGGCCGAGCAGGAGCGCGTCGCGCGTGAGGCGCTCGCAGCGGCGCAGACGGAGTGGGATGCGCCAATCGTGACCGAGGTGCGCCCGCTCGATCGCTTCTGGCCCGCCGAGGCGTATCACGACGATTACTTCGCGCGGAACCCGCAGAATCCGTACTGCGCGGTGGTGGTGGCGCCGAAGGTGGCGAAGGCGCGGTCGAAGTTCCTAGAGCGGCTCAAGCGGTGAGTAGATTCGACCGCATGCACGTGCGCCTGCGACGACTCCTCACCGTGCTGGTACTCGCCGGTCTCGCGCCGATGGAGCTGGCGGCGCAGCCTGGTGTCTTGCGCGGGACGGTGACCGACACCACCGGGCGACCGCTCCCGAATGTGGAAGTGCTCTCGGTCAACGCGAAGCGCTCGGCGCGCACCGATGCGGCGGGACGTTTCACCCTCGCCAAACTCCCCTTCGGGCAGCAGTTGATCCTCGCGCGGCTCCCTGGGTATCAGCCCGCGGATCAGGCGGTGAACATGCTCGACGCGCAGGTCCCCGAGCTCTCCTTCAAGCTGCGCCGCGTGATCGTCGCACTCGACACGGTGCGGATCGTCTCGCACGACGGCTGCGCGGCGTACGACTTCGCGGGGTTTGACTGCCGACGTCGGGCGGGGATCGGACAGTTTCGTGGGGAGGCCGAGCTGATGGCGCTCCGCCCGATCTACTGGGCCGACATGTTCGATGAGCTGCCGGGGTTCCGTCGCTATCCGGTGCCCGATTCGATCCTCGGGCGCGATTGGCAGGTGGAGTCGACGACCGGGTGGCGCTGTCTGATGGAGGGGTGGAATGGGCGGCACAAGATGGCCGCCGATCAGGGGGTCCGCCCCCGTGACATCGTCGGCGTCGAGCACTACGACACCTATGAGAAGGTGCCCGCGGCGTACAAGCGCCTCGCCTGGCCGACGGGGCAGGACAAGCCCTGTGCGCTGGTGATGTACTGGACGCGCGGATTTATCGAGAATAAGAACAGGTGAGAGGGAACAGGGATCAGGTGCCTGGTACCTGAAACCTGTCACCCGATCCCTACGCCGTTGTCTTCCCTTTAATCGAGGAGTCCCCCCCGGATGTTCGTGAGTCGACGCTCCACCCTTCGTGCCGCCGCGATCCTCGCCGGCCTAGTCCTCGCGCTCACGCCGCTCGTCACGCGCGCACAGGACGGTTATCGCCAGCCGCCGACCGCGGTCGCGCAGATCCTCGATGCACCGGCACTCCCGACGGTGATGGTCACGCCGGATCGGAAGCACCTGATGCTCCTCGATCGGCCGGGACTCCCGTCTATCGCGGAGATCGCGGCGCCGGAGTATCGCGTCGCGGGGATCCGCCTCGATCCGCGCACGAGTGGCCCCTCGCGACAGAATCCGGCGCGCGGGCTCTCGATCATGTCGATGGAGGGGGGCGACGCGACGCCCTTCGCGATGTCGCTTCCCGTCGGCGCGGGCATCGGGAACCTTACGTGGGCCCCGAGTGGGGCGCGCTTCGCCTTCGTGGTGAGCACCGAGGATGCGCTCACCCTCTGGGTCGGCGACACCCGCACGCGCAGCGCGCGGCAGGTGACGTCACGCCGGCTCAACGCGGTGCTCGGCGCCCCGTGCGACTGGGCCGGTGACGAGGCCCTCGTCTGCACCTTCATCCCGCAGGATCGCGGCGCGGAGCCGAAGGCGCCGAGCGTTCCTTCCGGACCGATCGCGCAGGAGGCGCTCACCGGGCGCGAGGATCGTGCCGCAACCTATCAGGATCTCCTCAAGAGCCCGCACGATGAGGCGATCTTCGCGCATTACGCGACGAGTCAGCTTGCCCGCGTCACGCTCGAGGGTACCGTGACGCCGATCGGTGCTGCCGGGATCGTGAGCGAGGTGACCGCGAGTCCCGACGGACGCTGGCTCCTCGTGACGACGCTCGCGCGCCCCTTCTCCTACTCGGTGCCGCTCAACTACTTCCCGACGACGATCGCGATCTGGTCGCTCGACGGTACCGTGGCGCGCACCCTCGCGACGCGGCCGTTGATCGAGCGCGTCTCGTGGGGTGGCGATGGCGCACAGGTGGGACCACGCTCCCCCTCGTGGCGCAGCGATGCGCCCGCGACCTTGGTCTGGATCGAGGCGCTCGATGGCGGGAATCCCGCGACCGTCGTCCCGAAGCGTGATCGGATCCTCGCGGTGAGCGCCCCCTTCACCGCGACGCCGACCACCGTCGTGGAGACGGAGTGGCGTGCGCGTGGGATCACCTGGGGGCGCAGCGATCTCGCGATCGCCACCGAGGGGACGAGTCGTGGGCGGAAGAACCGCACCTGGGTGATCGATCCGAGCGGACGCACCGCGCCGCGCGTGCTCTGGGAGCGCTCGTCGGAGGATCGCTACAACGATCCGGGCTCGTTCGTGACCGCGCGTGATGCACGTGGTCGTCAGGTGTTGCAGCTCACCCCCGATGGGAAGTCGGCCTTCCTGCGGGGCACGGGTGCGTCACCCGAGGGAGATCGCCCCTTCCTCGACAAGATCGATCTCGTGACGGGGCGCACCGAGCGGCTCTTCCGCTCGACGGCGCCGTACTACGAGACGGTCGCTGAGCTCCTCGACGAGAAGGGGGAGCGACTCCTCACGCGTCGCGAGTCGGTGACGGAGCCCCCCAACTACTGGCAGCGTGATCTCGTCCGTCGCATCGCACCGCGGCAGGTGACGATGGTCGCCGATCCCGCCCCCGCCTTCGCTGGCGTCACTCGGCAAGTGGTGCAGTACAAGCGCACCGATGGCGTCGCCCTGCAGGCGACGGTCTATCTCCCACCGGGCTACGACAAGGCGCGCGACGGCGCGATCCCCTTCCTTCTCTGGGCCTATCCGCGCGAGTTCGGCTCCGCCGATGCGGCCTCGCAGGTGCAGGGTTCGCCCTATCGCTTCACGCGGCCGAGTGGCTCGTCACACCTCTTCGCGTTGCTGCAGGGCTATGGGGTGATGGATGATCCGACGATGCCAATCGTCGCGCTCGACGGGAAGGAGTCGAACGACACCTACGTCGAGCAACTGGTGGCGAGCGCCGAGGCGGCGGTGAACCAGATCGTGGGGATGGGGATCGCCGACCGCGATCGGATCGGGGTCGGTGGGCATTCCTACGGGGCCTTCATGACGGCGAATCTCTTGGCGCACACGAAGCTCTTCCGCGCAGGGATCGCGCGCTCGGGGGCGTACAACCGCACGCTCACCCCCTTCGGCTTTCAGGGGGAGGAGCGGAGCTACTGGCAGGCCCCGGATCTCTACGAGCGGATGTCTCCCTTCACCTACGCTGACCGGATCAAGACCCCGATCCTCTTGGTGCACGGGATGGCGGACAACAACACGGGGACCTTCCCGATCCAGTCGGAGCGGATGTACGCGGCGCTCAAGGGGAATGGCGCGACGGTGCGCTATGTGCAGCTCCCCGGCGAATCGCATGGGTATGCGGCGCGCGAGAGCATCGGGCACACGCTGCACGAGATGCTCACCTGGCTCGACCAGTGGGTGAAGCCGATGAGGCCCAAGATGTGACGGTCAGTGGGGCGCGAAACCTGAGGCGCTCGTGAGGCGTTGAGAGGTGATGCGATTCCGCGTCTCCTCTCTGCGTTGTTCCCGCCTAGCGATGCGCGCCTGCATCGTCTGCGCCTGGCTCCTCGCGCTCCTGATCTCGCTTCCTGCGCACGCGCCGGCCCAGGACCTCCCCACCGGGACGATCACCGGTACGGTACTCGTGACCGGCACCGACGCCCCACTCGAAGGGGCGCAGATCACCGTCCTCACCACTGATCGACGCGCCCTCACCGATGCCCGGGGTCGGTTCGTCCTCACCGGGATCGCCCCAGGGATCTGGCGCCTCCAGATCCGTGCGATCGGCTACGCCCCGCAGATCGTCCCCGACATCGCGGTCGGGAGCGGCAAGCCCTCGAGCGTCGTGGTCCGCCTCACCCCCGTGCCACGCGAGCTACTATCGGTCGACGTCACGGCATCGTATTTCACCCCATCTATTCAGGCGACGACGAGCACGCAGGTGTTGAGCGCGGAGGCGGTACGCCGCGCCCCCGGCGTCCAAGAAGATGTGATCCGCGCGGTCGCGCTCCTCCCCGGCGTGGGGATCACACAACCCGGACGCAACGACCTCGTCGTCCGTGGCGGCGCCCCCTTCGAGAATCTCTTCCTGGTAGATGGCATCGAAGTCCCCAACATCAATCACTTCGGCACGCAAGGCTCGACCGGTGGCCCGCTCTCCCTGATCAACATCGACGCCGTCGAACAGACGAGCTTCTCCACCGGCGGGTTCGCCGCGCGCTACGGCGATCGCACCGCCTCGGTCACCTCGATCACCCTGCGTGAGGGAAGCCGCGAGCGATTCGGCGGCGAGTTCTCCCTCTCCGCCACCGGCGGCTTCGCCATCGTCGAAGGGCCACTCGGCCGCGACGGCTCCCTCTACCTATCGGCGCGGCGCTCCTACCTCGACCTCCTCTTCAAGGCCGCCGGCTTCGGCTTCATCCCAGCGTATGTGGACGGGCAGCTCAAGGTCGTCCAGCAGCTCGACAATCGCACCACCCTCTCGTTCCTGGTGGTCGGGGCCGACGGCACCGTCACCTTCACCAACGACGATCCCGAGAAGCGCTACACCAACTCGCGCGTCGCCGCGCCGAGTCAGCGGCAGTACTTCTCGGGGCTCACTTGGCGGCGCCTCCTCTCCGGCGGCGTGCTCGATGTCGTCCTCGGGCGCACCTATACGCGCTACACCACGATCCAGAACGATTCGCTCGATCCCCCCTCGCCGATCTTCCGCGCCTTCTCGACCGAAGGGGAGACCTCCCTCCGAGTCGATCTCACCAAACAGCTCTCGCCTACCTTCGAACTGAGCGGCGGCGCGGTGACGCGCTACGCCAGCCAGCTCGAGTACGATCTGCTGGTGCCCGGTGCCCTTCGGCGCGACGCGACCCTCGCCCCGCGTCCACTCGCCCTCGACACCTCCTTCACCGCCGATCGACAGGCGCTCTACGGCCAGCTCGCCTGGCAGGCGACGCCGCGGCTCCGCACCACCACGGGGCTCCGCCTCGATCGCTACGGCTTCCTCGACGGGGCCAGCCGAGTGAGCCCGCGAATCGGCGCGCGCTACGCCATCAACTCGACCACCACCGCGACGGCGAGCCTCGGGCGCTATTGGCAGGCCCCATCGTACATCTGGCTCGTCGGCGATCCGAGCAATCGTCTCCTCTCCCCCTTCCGCGCCGATCAGATCGTCGTGGGGATCGAGCAGCTCCCCCGCCCCGACCTGAAGCTCCAGGTTGAAGTCTTCGCCAAGGGCTATCGGCAGTATCCGCGCCGCCAGTTCCGGCGCGAGGCGGTGCTCGCGCCAAGTGGCTTCGACGATGTGACGAGCGATATCCCCTTCGGGCTGGAGCCCCTCGCCGCCGAGGCGACGGGGCGGTCGGTGGGGATCGAGTTTCTCGCGCAGAAGCAGCTGAGCGATCTCCCGTTCTTCGGGCTGGCGAGCCTCACCATCGCGCGCACGACCTTCGAGGGGGGCGATGGTGTGCAGCGCCCCGGGAGCTTCGACACCCCGGTGATCGCGAATACCGTCATCGGGTGGCGTCCGAATCCGACGTGGGAGATCAGCGGGAAGGTGCGCGTGGCGAGAGGACTCCCGACGACGCCATTCCTCACCGATGGCGCCTTCGCCGGACTCCAACAGTTCGCGCGGTGGAATCAGGGGGAGCGACTCCCGACCTTCGGCGCGCTTGACGTCCGCGTGGATCGTCGCTGGAGTCTGCGCCGCGCGCAGATCGTGACCTACCTCGACATCCAGAACCTCACCGGCCGCGAGAACGTCTCGGGGCTCCAGTGGAATCAGCGCACGCGGGCCGTGGAACAGAACACCTCACTCGGGCTCCTGCCGAGCATCGGGTTCAGCATCGATTTCTAGTTCGTGCGAATCGCCGCGAGGACCCTGCCGAGGAACTCGTCGATCGCACCGTTCTCGATCCAACGGACCACGATGACGAGCTCCTGGTCCGGCGCGACGAAGACGAGGTTGGTGCCATTCCCTACATGGCCAAACGCATTCGCCGGCGCACTTGGCATCCACGCCCGGTTCGTGTTGAGGAACCAGTTCATATAGCCGTAGGTCGGCTGCGGGCCGGTAGGGGTAAGGGACTGCTGCACCCATCGCTCGGAGAGGATCCGCCGCGAGCCCCAGACGCCGCGGCGCTGCGTGAGGAGTCCGAAGCGCGCCAGGTCCCAGGCGTTGATGAACATCCCCCCGCCCCAATGTCCGCCGCCGCTCACCACCTGTACGGGTCGACCATCGAGGGTGATCCAGGCGTTGTCGTAGCCGTTCCAGCGCCAGCTGCGTGAGGCGCCGATCGGCTCCATCACGAACTCATGCAGCACCTCGGGGAGCGGCCGGCGCCAGACATTGGTCACCGCGAGGGCGAGGACGTTCACGCGGACATCGTTGTACTCGTAGGTCGCGCCAGCCTTGGCGCGTGGGCGCGTGGTCCACGTAGACGCATCAGCCGCTGGGCGATCGGCCCACTCGTGCTTTCCCCAAAGCGTCCCCTCCCAGTCGCTCGTCTGCCTCAGGAGATGATCCCAGGTGATCGTGCAGTTGTGCGGCGTCGCCCAGGGGTCAAGGAACATCGACTCCCCGAATCGCGTGCCCGGCTCCGCTGGTGCGGTGAGTCGAAGGAGGTAGGTCGGCGCCTGAGAGCGCCAGACCAGCTCATCGACCGAGCCAATGAGCCCGCGATCCGCCGCAAGCCCGACGACGGCGGAGAGGAAGCTCTTCGTCACGCTGTGCGTCATGTCGACGCGATCAGGTTCACCCCACGAGGCCACGATATACCCGCCACGGAGGATCACCCCCGTGGGCTCCCCGCGCGGCGCGAAGGGGCCGATCCCCTGCCCGAAGGGTTCACGTCCGAAGGTGCGATAGTGGTTCTCCTCCATATCGCGCGGCGCCTTGGTCTCACGGGCGATGGCGAAGGCGATCGCCTCGGCCAACTTCACACTATCGATGCCCATCGCGTTCGGCGCGCGACGCTCCCACGTCGCGCCAGGGACATAGGGCGTCGCGGTCGCGCGCGCGCGAGTACTGGTGATGGCACGCGGCTCCGGCGCGGACGCGCGCTGTGCCTCGAGCCCAAGCGGCACCCAGAGAAGCAGGAGCGCCGCCGCCTGTCGCACACGCTTCCGACGCGTGAGCGTCGGCAGCGCCCAGAGATAGATCCCCGTCAGCCAGAGCCCGAAGAGGAGGATACCCGCTGGGAGGAAGATCCAATACTTGATCGGATCACCGAAGAACGAGCCGTCATGGAGATGTTCGATCAGATCGCTCCGGCGATATGCGGTCTGGAGCACCGCCCCATCAGCGAGCGCGAGCTGCGCCTCCCACCGACTCGTGGTGATCACCTTGAGGATCCCCTTCGACGGCCGCACATCGATGCGATCGATATCCTCCCACCCCGTCACCCCCGCCTCCGGCATCGCCTGCGCGACAGCCAGGATCAGATCCCAGGAGAGCCCAGGAACGCTCACGGCGGTCCGCTGCTCGGCGGGCTGCACCCAGGGCACCTGTTTCTTCACCTGGAGGAGGAGGCCGGAACCGATCACGAGGACGAGCGGGAGCGCGGTGAGCAGCGCACCCCAGCGGTGCAGGCGACGGGAGAGGATGGAGAGACGCATCGGGAAGTCGGGAAAGGGGGGAACCCACGCAAGATGGCCCCCTCCTGCCAGCGCGGGAATACCTGAGGGCGTAAACTAGGGAACCCCTTTCGCTGAGGATTCGTTCGATGGCCCTCCTCCGTCCGGTGCGCATCGCGCGCCGTGCCCTCCTCCTCGCCGGCCTCCTTGGTACAGCACTCGCCCCCCAGCCTGGCATCGCCCAGAGTGCCGCGGATTCGGTCCGGCTCGACCGCCTCAAATCTGAGGCCCTCGCCAAGGTCGATCCCAAGCTCGTCCAGGAGATCGTCGACCAGCTCTTCTCCTACAGCGAACTCGGGATGCAGGAGTTCGAGACCCAGAGGTACCTCACGACCCTCCTCAAGGCGAAGGGGTTCGCGATCACGCTGGACTATGCCGGGATGCCGAGCGCCTGGGTCGCGCGCTGGGAGAGCCCCGCTGGGAAGAAGCCGGTGATCTCGCTGGGCTCCGACGTCGACGGGATCCCGCAGGCGAGCAATCGGCCGGGCGTCGCCTATCTCGACCCACAGGTCGCTGGCGCTCCGGGCCACGGCGAAGGCCATAATTCCGGGCAGGCGGTGAACATCGCCGCGGCACTCGTCATCAAGGACCTCATGATCCGCGAGAAGATCCCTGGGACGATCGTCCTCTGGCCGGGGATCGCCGAAGAGCAGATGGCGGGGAAGGCCTTTCTCGTCCGTGAGGGGCTCTTCAAGGACACCGACGTCGCGCTCTTCACGCACGTGAGCTCCGACCTCGGCGTCCAGTGGGGGCAGAGCGGACAGACCGCGCTCATCTCGGCGCTGTTCCGCTTCAAAGGGACCAGCGCGCATGCGGCGGGTGCCCCGTGGCGTGGTCGCTCCGCCCTCGACGCCGCGATGCTCATGGGCACCGGGTGGGAATACCAGCGAGAGCACAACGAGCTCCCGACGCGTTCGCACTACGTGATCCGCGATGGTGGCGATCAGCCGAACGTCGTCCCGAGCACGGCGAGCATCTGGTTCTACTTCCGTGAGCGCGACTACGAGAAGACCAAGGCGCTCTTCGAACGCGGGCGCCAGGTCGCACAGGGCGCCGCCCTGATGGCCAACGTCGCGCTCGACACAGTGATGATCGTCGGTTCGGGATGGAGCGCGCACTTCAATAAGACGATCGCCGAGGTGACGTTCGACAACATCAAGCGGGTCGGGATGCCAGCGTGGGATTCGGCGGACGTCGCGATGGCCCGCGCGCTCCAGAAGGAGCTCGGAGTCCGCGAGATGGGGCTCACCTCGACCACCACGATGAACGTCGGGGGTCCGGTGCCGGAGAGTCAGCGGATGGGTGGCGGCTCCGATGACATCGGCGACGTATCCTGGAATGTGCCGACCGTGACACTGCGATTCCCCTCCAACATCCCGGGCCCGCCGGGCCACAACTGGGCGAACTCGATCGTGATGGCGACGCCGATCGCCCACAAGGGCGCGCTCGCCGGCGCCAAGGTGCAAGCACTGACGATGCTCGACATCCTGCTCAAGCCGCAGGTCGTCGCCGATGCCTGGACCTACTTCCGCGAGGTCCAGACCAAGGAGACCACGTACACCGCCTTCATCTCGCCCACGGACCAGCCGCCGATCTGGATAAATGCCGAGATCATGGCACGCTACAAGCCGGAGCTACAGAAGTACTACTACGATTCCAAGAAGTACAAGACGTATCTGGAGCAGCTCGGGATCGCCTACCCGACGACCCGCGAGATGCTCAAGCCGAAGATGTAGCGAGGGATGAGGGGGAGGCGGTCATCGGACCGCCTCCCCCTTTGCCGATGCGCCACATAGGATTCGTACACCGACTCTGCCCCGGAGGGGACCATGGCTGGCCTGGATGACAAGTCGATCCAGAATCTGGTGAAGAAGATGCAGAAGCAGGCGAAGCCGCGAAACATCGAGGCGAAGACCTACGATGCCACCGCCCCCCAGCGCGTCACCGATGCGCAGGACGAGGAGCGGGAGCGGATGTTCAAGGAGATGAAGCGCCGCGAGTTCTGAGGATCGTCCGCACGCTGTCGAGAGCGCCGTCGGTCGGCGCTGGCTGAAGTCGCATGAGTTCGGCCATCAGCGGGTAGATGTGGATGTTCTGAAAGGCGGAGATGGTGCGTCCCTGCGCGATCCCAGGACCCGCCGCGATGAAGAGCGCGCCCATCGAGGCGAGCTGCGGATCGTAGCCGTGCGCCCCACCGCGGACCGAACCGACCGCCACCTCACGCGAGCGGGCTCCGCGCGCGACGATGCTCCATCCGTCATCAGCGATCGCGACGATCGGGGTGATGCGCGGATGGGAACGAAACCGATAGCGCGCCGGGATCGTCTCGCGCCGATAGACCTGCAGGCGCGGATGTGCCCCCTGCAACGCGCGCATCACCCGTGACACATCGCCATCGCGAGGCGTGATCATCGCGACGGGATTGAGATCGACGATCTCCACCGTCGTAGGATCGAGATGGTCGTCGAGGACGATCGTCCGCTCCGGCGCGACCGCCGCCATCCCATGATCGGCGACGATGATGATATTGACCTGATCGCTAAGCCCGAGCCGCGCGATCCCCGCCACGAGGCGGCCCACCGCGGAATCCACGCGCGCGATCGCCGAATCGACCTGCGGCGCCGCCGGCCCATGACGATGCCCCGCATCATCCGTATCGGAGAAGTAGAGCGCGATGAAGCCCGGCGCCGAATCCGCCGGGAGCGCGAGCCATTCGAGCACCTGCCGCTCACGCTCGGCGTTGGGGCGATCACCATCGTAGGGATACCACCAGCTCGGCCGTACCCCGCCGATCGCCGCCTCGGAGCCGGGCCAGAAGTAGGTCGCGGCGCGGCGCCCCTGCCGCTCCGCCGTCACCCAGATCGGCTCTCCGCCCCACCACGCCGAGGTCTGTACGGCCGCGCGATCGCTCAGACGGAAGAGCCCGAGCACCGAATCGCGCATCGCATTTGCGACGATCCCATGATGCTCGGGAAAGAGCCCAGTGACGATCGAGTAGTGATTCGGGAAGGTCTTGGAGGGGAAGGTCGGGATCATCCGCTCGGCGCGCACCCCGCGTGCCGCGAGCGCGCGAAGCTGTACCGCCGCTGGCCGATCGAGATAGTCGGCACGGAAGCCGTCGAGCCCGATGAGCAGGACCCGCTGCGCACTGCGCTGCGCGCTCGCCGGCGAGGCGAGGAGGAGCACGCCACAGAGGATGGAGAGGAGACGCATCATCGACTCAGGTCGGGGTCTCGACTAGCATCCGCCGCAGCACCTTCCCGATCAGGGACTTGGGGAGTTCGTCCTTGAAGACGATCCGTGCCGGCACCTTGAACGGCGCGAGATGCGCCTTGCACCAGTCGCGTAACTCGGGGCCCGTGGCCGCATGCCCCGGCCGCGGCACCACGAAGCCGACCGCCACCTCGCCACGCGCCGCATCAGGGAAGCCGCGTACCCCCGCCTCGAGCACAGCGGGATGCTTCGCGAGCACCTCTTCGATCTCGCGCGGCCAGACCTGCATCCCATTCATCTTGATCAGATCCTTCTTGCGATCGACGATGAAGAGGTAGCTGTCTTCGTCGAGGTAGCCGAGGTCGGCGGTGTGGAGCCAGGTGCGCCCGTCCGCATGCGCGTGAAGCATCTGGTCCACTTCCGCCGGCGGATTGAAGTAGCCGCGCATGACCTGCGGGCCGGTCAGGAGGATCTCACCGACCTCACCCGCCGAGAGTTCACGTGTTGGGTCATCGACGTCGACGATCTTCACCGCACAATCGCTGATCGGGATCCCCACCGAGCCGATCTTCTCGGGGCCATAGACGGGCCAGACGACGGAGGCGAGGTTCGACTCGGTCATGGCATACCCCTCCATGATCCGCGCGCCGGTGATCTCGGTGAAGCGCCGACGGGTCTCGGCGAGCAGGGGCGCCGCGCCGGAGACGCAGGCCTTCATCGAGGCGAAATCCGCCTTGCGGCTCGCGACGCGCGGATGATTGAGCAGCGCGTTGTACAGCGTCGGGACGCCGCAGAAGACGGAGGGTTTGGTGCGCTCGACCGTCTTCACGAGATCACCGAGATCGCGGGGATTGGGGATCAGCACGATGCTGTTCCGCCCGATGATGCAGGCCGACTGGACGCCGGTGGCGCCGTAGGTGTGGAAGAGCGGCAATGGCAGGCAGTAGCTCCCTTCCCACTCCGGGAGGAGATCGCCGAGCCAGGCGCGGAACTGTAGCCCGGTGATCACCAACGCATGATGGTGGACACGCACCGCCTTCGGCGTCCCCGTCGTGCCGCCACTCATGAGGAGGATCGCGTCGTCATCGATGCTCGGGCGATGCGTGGGCGGGCGCTGGCCGGCGTACCGAGCGAGGAGCGCGGGGAGCATCGGGTCGCCATCACGGAGCGCCGCGCGATGTCCCCCCTTCTTCTCGAGCACGAGGGTGAAGACCACCCGCAGCAGCGGGGGGAGCCACTCCTTGATGCTCGTGACCACCACCTGCTGCACCGAGGGCACGCGGCGCTGGGCCCCCTTCACGCGATCATAGAAGGTCGAGAGGGTGACGATCACCTTCGGCGTCGCCGTGGTCATCGGCCCCACGAGCTCATCTTCGGTATAGATCGGATTCAGCGGGACGAGGATCGCCCCGACCTTCCACGCCGCGAACTCCACCACGAAGAACTGCGGGCAGTTCGGGAGGAGGACGGCGACCCGATCCCCGGGGCCGACCCCCATCGCGCGCAGCGCGCAGGCGAAGGCGTCACTCTCCCGGGCGAGCGTCCCCCAGCTGACGTTCGTCCCCTTGAAGTGGAGGGCGGTCGCATCGGGGCGGGCCCGCACCGCATCGTCCACATAATCGAGCAGGATTCGCTCTGGGTACGGCGCCAAGGAGGCTGGCACGCCGGCATCGTAGTGCCGAAGCCAGGGATGGGTGGTCATGTATGGGCGGGTGGATAGATTCCCGAATATGCACGCTTCTCCCCGGTCGCACAGCCACCGCGGTCGCCGCACTCACTGGTCTGCCGCACTCACCACCCTCCTGCTGATCGGCGGACTGACGCGGACGGTCCAGGCACAGGGGCTCCCCGTCCCGCTCAGCGATCCCAGCGTGATGCGCGCGATGTCTGCGATGCCATCGCTCCAATCTTGGACCCTCGCACAGCAGATCTCCATCTGCGAGATCCCTGCACCACCGTTCAAGGAGCAGGCGCGTGCCGCCGAGTTCCAGCGGCGTCTGACCGCGCTTGGCTACCGAGACGCGCGCATCGACACCGAGGGGAACGTCATCGCCACGATCGGCGATGGGAAAGGTCCCGTCGTGATCCTCGCGGGGCACCTTGACACCGTCTTCCCTGAGGGCACCGATGTGCGCACCACGCGCACGGGGGATCGGGTGGCTGGCCCGGGCATCGGCGATGATTGCCGAGGCCTTGCCGTGGTGCTGACGCTCGCGCGAGTGCTCAAGGAACAGCGTGTCACCCCGCGCGGGACGGTGCACCTTGTCGGCAATGTCGGCGAGGAGGGGCCGGGCGATCTTCGCGGCGTTCGGCATCTCCTCACGAAGGAGTTCCCGGGGAAGGTGAACTACTTCATCTCCGTCGACGGCGCAGGGGATGGGCGCATCGTCTCGCGCGCGGTCGGGAGCCATCGCTACACTGTCGCCTTCAAGGGGCCGGGTGGCCACAGCTATGGCGCCTTCGGGATGGCGAACCCCATGCACGCGATGGGCCGTGCGATCGCCAAGATCGGCGATCTCCGTGTCCCGTCGAATCCCCGCACCACCTTCAATGTGGGGATCGTCCGAGGTGGGACGAGCGTGAATACCATCACCCCGCTCGCCGAGATGGAGGTCGACATGCGCTCCGAGTCCCCGGAGGCGCTCGCTGCCGTCGATGCCCAGATCAGGGCCGCCATCGCGGCTGGCGTCGTGGAGGAGCTCGCCCGGTGGCCCAACTCGCGCGCTGCGATCACCGTCACCTACGACACGATCGGGATCCGCCCCACTGGTGGGCAGTCCGATGACGCCCCGATCGTGCAGACCGCGTGGGCCGCGATCGAGGCCTTGGGCTGGCTCCCGTCGACGAGTGCGTCGAGCACCGACGCCAACCTTCCGATTGCGATGGGGATTCCCGCGATCACCATCAACGGCGGCGGGCGCAGCACCGGGGCGCACGGTACCGAAGAGGCCTACACCGAGACCCCCGATTCGTACAAAGGGCCACAACTCGCCCTCCTGCTCATCGCCGCCCTCGCCGGCATCGCCCGCTGACCGGAGCGTATCGCATGGACCGTCGCACCTTCCTCGGACAGACCCTCGCTGCCGGCGCGCTGGCGGCGCTCGCGCCCATCGTTGGTGCGGCGCTGCCGAAGCTCCCGACCGTCACCGTCTACAAGGGCGCCTCGTGCGGGTGCTGCAAGGCATGGATCGAGCATCTCACGCGGAACGGATTCACCGTGAAAGGCGTCGATACCGATGACCTCACCGGTGTGAAGCAGACGATGGGGGTGCCGGCCGCCCTCGAGAGCTGCCACACCGCGGTGGTCGGCGTCTATCTCGTCGAGGGACATGTCCCGGCCGCCGACATCAAGCGGATGCTCACGCAGCGCCCCACGATCCGCGGGATCGCCGTCCCGGGGATGCCGATCGGCTCCCCCGGCATGGAACAGGGGAATCCGAAGGACTACGATCGCTATGCGGTGATCGCCTTCGCGGCGAACGGGACGACCTCGGTCTTCGCGCGGTACTGAGTCCGCCGTACGCGGGTGCCGACCCGCGCGCGACGCACGGCGCCCGGTGATGGGGCTTAGCGCACCGAGCGGTCTCGACGGATCTGGAGCTTCTTCCCCTTGATGGTCGTCGCCGAGAGGGTGCGGATCACATCGTCCGCGATCGTCTCCGGCACCTCGACGATGCTGTGACGATCCCAAATCTGGATCCCACCGATCGCACTCGCGTCGAGCGACATCTCATTGGTGATCGCCCCGACGATGTCGCCCGGGCGGATCTTGAGCTTGCGGCCACCGCCGAGGTAGAGCTTCGCCATCGCATACCGCGCGCCGGCACCCTTGCCGCCCTTCACGGGGCGACGGGGAGGGGTGGGAGATCCCGCCGCGCTCTCGCGCCGCTCCTTCCGCATCGCCTCACGCTCACGCGCGGGATGCCGCTCACGGGCTGGTGTGGTCGCCGGGATCTCCGCCTCGTCGGCTTCGCTCGACTCGCCGACCCCCTGCTTCACCGCCGCCGCTGCGATATCCATCAGATCGAACTCATCGGCGAGCCCGGCGACCACACTGCGCCAGGGATCGAGCTCCCCCGCGAGGATCACCTCACGAAGCGCCGCCTGCGCCAACTCGAGTCGGCGCGCCTTGAGGTCAGCGACGGTGGGGACGGTCGCGACTTCGATCGACCCACCGGTCGCGCGCTCGAAGCTCCGAAGCCACCGATGCTCGCGGGGCTCCGCCAAGGTGATCGCGGTGCCCGCACGCCCGGCGCGCCCCGTGCGCCCGATCCGATGCACATACGCTTCGGAGGCGTTCGGGACATCGTAGTTCACCACGTGTGAGACATGCTGCACGTCGAGCCCTCGCGCCGCGACATCGGTCGCGATAAGTAACTCCGAGGTCTTCGCCCGGAAGCGCTTCATCACGCGATCGCGCTGATCCTGCGAGAGCCCACCATGCAACGCCTCCGCATGGAATCCATGACCGTTCAGCGTCTCGGTGAGCTCATCGACCTCGGTCCGTGTGCGGCAGAAGACGATCGCGCTCGTCGGTTGCTCCACGTCGAGGATGCGACCAAGCGCCTGCATCTTGTGGGCGCGCGGCACGATGTACGCCACCTGACGGATAGAGGCGGTCTTCGCGGTCCTCACCGCCTCGGTGTCGACGGTGATGATCTCCGGCTCACGGAGATGCGTCTTGGCGATCGTGGCAATGCGGGGCGCCAACGTCGCAGAGAAGAGGGCGGCCTGCTTCTCCGCCGGTGTGGCCGCCAGGATCGCCTCGAGATCCTCTGCGAACCCCATATCGAGCATCTCGTCCGCCTCGTCGAGCACCACGGTCTTGACCGACGCGAGGAAGAGCGTCTTGCGACGGATATGATCGAGTGCGCGTCCTGGCGTGGCGATCACCACATCGGTACCACGCTTGAGGGAGCGGATCTGTCCCTCCATCGGCGCCCCACCGTAGATCGGCATTGCGACGGCGCCGAGGCCTTTCCCATAGCGATGGATCGCCTCGGCCACCTGCATTGCAAGCTCCCGCGTGGGAACGAGGACCAGCGCGGCGGTGCGCTCGCGGGGCGGGGCGTCCGGGGTGAGGCGATGGAGCAGCGGGAGGGCGAAGGCGGCGGTCTTCCCGGTCCCGGTCGCCGCCTGCGCGAGCACATCACGTCCTGCCAAGAGCGCGGGGATCGCCGCGCGCTGGATCGGGGTGGGCTCCTCGTAGCCGAGGGCGGTCAGCGCGTCGAGGACGCGCGGGTCGAGTGCGAGGTCGCCGAATCCCGTCTGGGCGGCCGGGGCGTTCAGTGCGCCGCCCGGCGCGTGCGCAGGTCGCGGAAGCCGATCAACTTGCCGCGCTCTTCGTCGTACAGCGAGAGACGCAGCGTCTTGATCGCGGTACGGATGGTGAGCACGGGCGCGGCGGCGAAGATCCCGTTCTCCTCGTGCGCCTGGCGCAGCTTGTAGTTCGGGATCTTGGGGCCAAGATGGTGCACGTGATGGAAGCCGATGTTCCCCGTGAACCAGTTCAATACGCGCGGGAGGCGCAGGAAGGAGCTCCCCGTGATGGCGGCCGTGGCGTAATCCCACTGCTCGCCGCGCTGCCAGTACGCCTCCTCGAACTGATGCTGCACGTAGAAGAGGCCGACGCCGACCGCGCCCGCGATGTAGACGGCGGGGAGATAGAGCAGGACCACCGACTCCCAGCCCGCGATGAGGATGAAGATCGTCGCCGTCGCGGCGAGCGCGAGGTTGGTCATCCAGACGTTCCAGAGCTGCGCCGGCCCGGTTGACGGCCCAGAGACCCGGAAGCGCTGCAGGACCATCAGGTGCAACGGCCCCAAGACGAAGAGCACCACCGGATGCCGATAGAGCCGATACTTGAGCTTCCCGAAGCGCGAGCGCGCCTCATACTCCGCGACGGTGAGCGTATCGATGTCCCCGGTGCCACGACGCTCGAGATCGCCCGCCGACGCATGGTGGATTGCATGCTCGCGACGCCACTGCTGATACGGGGTGAGCATCAGCACGCCGGTGACGAAGCCGATCGCATCGTTGACCTTGGGCCATGGGGTGAAGCTCCCGTGGGCGCAATCATGCATGATGATGAAGGTACGGATCAGGAAGCCGCTGACGAGGAGCACGAGCAGTGCGGTCGCCCACGGTGCCGGCTCCATCAGGCGATACGCGACATAGAGCGTCGCGACCAAGGCCGAGAGATTGAGTGCGAGCTGACCGAACGACTTGGTCACCTCGGCGTTCGCATAGCGCGTCACGATCCCACGCCATTCGGCCGGATTGAACTTGGGCGCCATCAGTTGATCACCGATCGGAGGTCGACGACGAAGACGAGGATCGAATTCGCCGGAATGCCATTCGTGCTCTGCGCGCCGTAGCCGAGGCTCGGGGGGATGATCAGCTGGCGTCGGCCACCCGCCCGCATCCCCTTGAGCCCCTCATCGAAGCCGGCGATCACCGCACCGGTCCCGGTACGGAAGGGACCGATGGTCCCGGCGTCGAACTGCACGCCATTGCGGAGGTAGCCGGTATACCCCACCGTGACCGTCTTGGCCGTATCCGTGGGATTGAGCGCCCCGGTCCCGACCGTCAGATCCCGGTAGTAGAGCCCCGAGGCGGTCTTGGTCGAGGCGGCGAGGTCCACCTGGAGCGAGGTCGCGAACTGGGTCTTCGTGATGTCGGGGACGAAGACGGAATCGCCACCACACGCGGCGATCGAGACGAGGAGCGCGAGGCCCATCGTGAGCTGACGAAGCGTCATGTGGATAAAGATACCCCGAAACGGCCTCAGAGGTAACGTCTCGGGGGGATCAGGAGCGCCCCGAAGAGCAAACCGGCGGTCAATGCGAGCAACGCACTCAACACGGCGACGAGCGTATCGAATCCCAGGGCATAGTCCCGCTCCATGACCGATCGGAGTGCCCGGAACCCCACACTCCCAGGCACGAGGAGCATGATACCGGGGACCCGCACCAACGCCCCCGGGCGCCCGAAGATCTTCCCGTAGAGGTTCGCGAGTGCCGCCATAGAGAGGCTCGCGAAGAAGACGCCGGCGGCGAAGGCCCCCGAGCCGAGTCCGGAGGAACTCCCCACGACGCGCGTGATGACATAGCCGAGGAGGGCACTCACCATCACCAATGGCACATCGCGGGTCGCGGTACGGAAGAGCACGGCGAAGCTCCCTGCCGCGCAGATCGCCGCGAGGATCTCGATCGCTGCCGGGAGCTGCGAGGGCGGCGGCACTGGCGCGACCCAGCCGATGGCGAGCATCACCTGCGAGGCGGCGACGCTCCCGAAGGTGAGCTTGAGCAACACGGTCAGCGCGCCGCCAAGTCGCGCCGTCCCCGACGAGAGCTGCTGCGTTGCGAGTTCGGTCATCGCCGTCGTGAGCATTAACCCCGGCATCAACACGATCAGCGAGGCGACGATCACCGTCTGCAATGAGATCGGCGCGACGAAGTAGCCGAAGGCGGTCGCGAGCGTCGTCGCGACGAGGGCGCTCACCGCTTCGTTGGCCGCCGCGAGATTCGGCCGCGTCGCACTCAGGATCGCAATCCACCCGATCAACAACCCGAGCACGAACGCCACGCTGAGATCGAGCCATGAGGTGCCGAGCAATCCGGCGACCGCCGCCGAGCCGACCCCGAAGGCGAGGACGGTGCGGAGCTGGGTCGCGGAGGTCTCCGGTCGGTCGAGGGCCCGCATCGCCTCCCACGCCGACTCTAGTGACCGACGTCCGTTGATCACCTCTTCCGCGATCCGATCGAGCGCGGCGAGCGCACGGAGGTTCACGTGGCCAGGCTCAAGACGAAGCACCCGTGTCTGCTGCGAGCCATGCACCACATCGGCATCCCCCAAGGAGAGGAGGAGCCCGGTCGGGGTCGACCAGAGTTCAGCGCTGACATGCAGCGACCGCGCCGTGGCGCGCACCGCCCCTTCGAGCCGCTGCGACGAGACGCCGGCGATGTGGAGCCGGCGCGCGAGTTCCGTCAGGAAGCGGATCCGTGCATCGAGCGCATCATCGCCAGGACGATGCAGCGGCGTCCCGGCGTCGCCAGCGCGATCGGTCGTCGCCCGATCGCTCACGGACGCGCCGGCCCACGCGCCGGGATGAGGATCAACTCCTCCTGCGGTGGCGTGAGGAAGCGCGCGCCGTCACGGGTGATCACCGTCATCTCCTCGACGGAGATCGTCTTGGTCCCCTCGCCCCACGCGGTCCCGTCGCTCCCGGGGAGCGCCCACGCCATGAAGCCGTCGTATGCGAAGGTCATCCCCTCGCGCAACGGGCGACGCTCGGCGCGATTGAGCCGTGGCCCCGCATCGTGCGCCCAGTAGCCGACCGGGTGCCCCGTGCTCCATGGCACCGTGGTCGATCCCTCGCGATACATGATGATCCGCTGTGCGGAATCGACCTGCGCCCCCGTGGCCCCCGGTCGCATCGCCGCAAATGCTGCGCGGGAGCCTGCCTTCGCGATCGCCCACTTCCGTTGGACATCGGCGGGGGGCGCCGTCTCGCCCGGTCGTAGCACGTAGGCGAAGCGCTGGATGTCGGTCACCCAGACCCCATGCACCCGAATCCCGAAATCGGTCTGGATCACATCGCCGGGCTCGATCACGCGATCGCTCGCGTGCGAGTGGCCGCGATCCGGCCCCGAGTTCACACTCGGGTTCTGTGATGGGCTCCATCCATCCTCCACCCCGAGATCGCGGATCCGCGCCTTGAGGTAGCGGGCGATGTCCGAGTCACGCGTGACTCCCGGCACGACCTGCGCATACGCCTCCTCCTCGAGCTGCGCGGTGAGCCGCGCCGCCCGCGACATGATCTCGACCTCGGCAGGGAGCTTGATCGCGAGCCACGCCTGTACGAGGTCGTGTGAGGGGACGAGCCGCTTGGACCACTCGGGGCCGAGGGCGCGCTCGAGGCCACGCCGTTGCGTGGCCGACATCCCATCCGCGATCCCACTCGCCTCGCCGGAGTTGATCGCGATCCGCTTCGCGCCAGTGGCACGTAGCCGCGTGGCGATCGCCTGATTGAGCGCGGTCGCGCTTCCATCATACACCACCACCGAGTCGTGCACGCCAAGCTCACGCAGCGCGATCGCCTCCCCGAACCCCGAGAGCATCACCGTGCGCACCGCGTCACCCTGACGGGTGACGATGACCGCTGAGGGCGCGCCGGCATTCTCGCCACCGAGATGGAGCGCGAGCGGATCGTTCGCGTTCTCGCGGAAGAGGCTTACCCAGGCATCGACACCCGTCTCGCGCATCGCGGCGGGAAGAAGAGTGCGGATCCGCTCCTGACGGATGGCGGGCCAGGGGGTGGGGCCAGAGAAACCGCCTGTGATCGCCGATGCCTGGGTCGCCGGGCTCGCCCCGCCATCGGGACGCAGATGCCGCGCGAAGAACGCCCAGGTGAGGTTCCAGGAATCGATCTGCGCTGGTGAATCCTCGCGGAGTAACGTCCCGCGATTCACCCGGCGACTGAAGGTATGCCCCTGACTCGCTGGACCTGGCGTGGGATCCACATAGACCTTGGTCTCGGCGAGCTCCGGCTTCCGCGCTCGGAGCGCATCGATCAGCATCCGTCCTTCGACGAAGTCAACATCGGTGTCGTTCGTGGCGGCGTGCACGAGGAGCGGCCGCGCGAGCGCATCGACGTGATAGTACGGCGAGCGGCGGATGTACTCCTCACGCCGCTCGAATGGGAGACCACTCAAGGTGGCCTGTGTCGCGAAGCTCCGCTGATAGCTCGGTCCTTTATACGAGAGCCGGAAAACGAGATTCGTGACCGGGACGATCGCTGCCCCGGCGACGAAGTGCGCCTGTTCGCCTCGCATCAACAAGAGCGACGTGATGTAGCCGCCATGGCTCCATCCCATGATCCCGATCCGCACGGGATCCACCTCGGTGCGACGCTGGAGGAAGTCGATCGCATCCTCGACGTCATCGAGCTCGCGTCCCCCGTAATCGATGGCGTTGTGGAAGGCCGCCCCGTATCCCGTCGACCCACGATACTCTGGCGCGACCACCACGTAGCCGCGCTGCGTGGCCTCGATGATGAAGGGGAGATAGTTCTGATCCCAGTTGCCGTGGACGCCGCCATGCACCCAGACCATCGCCGCGTGCGCACGTACGCCGCGCGACACGAGAGGCGCGAAGACATAGACCGGGATGTCGAGGTCGCCGTGCCGGCTCCGGTACGTCGTCTTCTCGTAGCGCATCACGCCGCGGCTGCGCGCCGCGAAGATGCTATCGGTCTCCGCCTTCTCGCGGATCGCCCGTGCGTAATCGGAGACGGGGTGGTCCTCCAACCGATTGCTCACGTACAGCTGAGCGGCGCGGGCCGAGTCCATCGGGAAATGACGGGGCGCGGCGGGGGCCTGCGCGAGGAGGGGGCCGGCGATGAGGAGGAGGGCGTAGGGTCGCATCCCTCAATTATGGCACCGTTCGGGGCGGCGGCGGGGGCGGTCGGCCGTAACGCTGGAGCGGGTCGGCACGTAGGTTCCAATGAGGTAGATGACATCGTCCCCTCCCATGAGACCCTCCTCTCCCATGCGATTCCCCCTCCTCGCCCTCGTCACCACGGCCACCCTCGCGTGCGCCGGCGCCACCGGCACCACCACCGGTGACATCGCCCCGACACCAACGGTCAACACCACCCGCGTCGTCACCTCGGGCGGGAGCACCGTGACCGCCGGGACGATGGCCGTCGACCTCGACGTCCGTCTCCTCGTGACGGGCACCGCCGATCAGGCGTGGGCGGTGTTGCCCGGGGTCTACCAGCAGCTCGGCATTCCGGCGGAGGTGAATGATCCGCGGAATAAGACCATGGGGGTCAGCAACTGGCGTGTGCGCCGCCTGATCGGGAAGACCCGGGCGACCCAGTATGTCGATTGTGGGTCCTCTGGGACGCTCCAGAACGCCGAGACCTATCAGTTGACCCTGTCGATCCTCTCGTCGGTGCGCCCGAATCAGAAGGGGGGGGCGATCGTCTCCACGACGATCTCTGGCACGGGGCGGAACCCCATCACCTCGAGCAACGCCGACGTGCGCTGCGTCTCCACGGGCGATCTCGAACTCAAGATCCGCGAGCTGGTGGAGGCGGCGATCCACGCGAGGTAGCACGATGGCGATGGTGATGCGACAGCACCGAACCGATCGTTCGAGGATGGCGCCGACCCTTGGATTCCGACAGTCGCTCTGCCGGGGCACACTCTTGTTCGCCATCGTCCTCTGCGGTGGCGCCAACGCCCTCTGGGCACAGGCCCCATGGCCGACCTCGCATCAGATGGCGACCTGGCTCACGACCACCATCGAGCGACCGATCGGTGGCGGGCGTTCCCTCTGGTTCGACGGGAACTGGCGTCGGATGGGGATCGGCGCGGACCCACAACAGATCCTGCTCCGTCCGGGATTCCTCTGGACGATCGTCGAGGGGGTGCGTGCCGGCGCCGGTTACACCTACGCCGCCACCGCGCCCTACGGCGAGCTCCCCACCCCCACCCCGCTGCGCGAGCATCGCCTCTGGCAGCAGATCCACATCGCGTACGCCCTCGGTGACCTCGGGATCCAACACCGCATTCGTACGGAGCAACGCTGGATCTACCCGCTCGTCGATGGCGAGTGGGAGCGCCCGAGCTATCAGAATCGGGTCCGCTTCATGGGGCGCGGTCAGCTACCAACGCTCTTCACGGTGGATGACCGGCGCGTCACGCTGTTCGTGCAGGAGGAGCTCTTCGTCAACGTCGGTCACGGGGGCGCGGCGGCGCGCCTCACGCAGAACCGACTCGGCGCAGGGATCGGGGTGCCGCTCACGCCACGGCAGCGCCTCGACATCGGGTACATGAACCTCTGGAATTCGATTCCCTCGCGCAGCGCGAACGAATCGAATCACACCCTCACCCTGAACTGGGTCATCTCGGGTGGGTGAGTTGGTCGACCCCGCGCTGCTGAACGGTCGCGGGGGATCGAGTGAGTGGATGAACCTCGGGTGGTGGGCGGAGACGTCGGTGTACGCTGAGGCAGCCGCGGCCCTCGCGCGGCAGGTGGGAACCGCCGCCCGACTCACTTCAGGTGATCAGATCCTCGATGTCGGATGTGGCGCCGGGGATTCCATCGCACTCTGGATCCGCGAGTTCGGCGCCGCAGGGGTGATGGCGCTCGAGCCGAACGCGACCGTCGCCACGCGGGCGCGAGTGCGTGTCGCCACCTGGCGACTCGATGATCGGGTCGCGATCGACACGCGATCAGCCGAGTCGTTCGGTGATTTCGATGCACTCGCGCCGATGCATGCCGTGGTCTCGGTCGACGCGGCCTATCACATCGTGACGCGCGAGTACTGGTTGCGACGACTTGGAGCGGTCTGCCGACCGGGAACTCGGCTCGGGCTGTTCGATATCGCACTCCGCAGCACGGCGGACCGTGCTCGGTTCAGCGGCTACGCCCGCCGCACCGGGATTCCCGCAGCCAACCTCTGGTCGGTCGACGAGATCGTCCCGACGCTGACGGCAGCGGGCTTCAGGGACGTGAGCGTCCGGCGCTGCGAAGCGGAGGTCTTCTCCGGCTTCATCCGCTTCGCACGCCGAAACGCCCTGCGCCTCGCGACCCATCCCGGCCAAGGCGGGTGGCGCGCCCTCGCCACCGCGATGATGCTCGCCTCCGCCGGGGCGCGCCTCGCCGCCGTGGTGATCGGTGCCAAGCGAGCGTGACGGATCCACGCGCTAACTTTCGTCCTATCCTGTCACCTGACCCCTCTTACCTGATCCCTGCCGGTATGATGCGCCTCCTTCTCGCCCTCGCCCTCCCCATCTCCCTCGCCGCTCAGGGGATGACCCACGCGCCCGGTATGTCGCACGAGCATGGCACCCCCGCCAAGCCCGGCGCTGCAGCAGCCGCGCCGACCGCCGCGACACAGACCGGGCAGGCCACCTTCGCGGCGATCGCCGAGATCGTGCGAATCCTCGAGGCCGATCCCAAGACCGATTGGAGCAAGGTGGACATCGAAGCGCTCCGTCAGCATCTCATCGACATGGATGACCTCACGATGCGGGCATCGGTGAAGACACAAGAGGTCGCCGGCGGGGCGGCCTTCACCGTGTCCGGCACCGGCCTCGTGCGTGACGCCATCCGTCGGATGGCGAAGGAGCATGGCTCGATGATGCGCGGCGGTGGACTCACCTGGGTCACCGAGGAGATCACCGAAGGGGTGAAGGTGACAGTAACCTCGACCACCCCATCCGACGCAAAGAGCGTCGCTCGCATCCGCGGCCTCGGCTTCATCGGCCTCATGACCGTCGGTGAGCATCACACCATGCACCACCTCGGTGTGGCGCGTGGCACCATGAAGCACTGACCGATCCGTGGTCGATCGGTCCCGCATCCTGGTCGTCGCCGCGACGGCGCGTGAGCTTGCGCCGTCGGAGGGGTGGCGCACGCTCCTCTGTGGTGTGGGACCGGTCGAAGCGGCGATCAGCACCGCAGCCACCATCGCCACCGAACGCCCCGCCGCGATCGTGCACGTCGGGATCGCCGGTGCGCGTGCCGAAAGTAGGATCGCGTTGGGCTCACTGATCATCGGGACCGCCTCGCGCTATGCCGACCTCAGCGTAGGTCCGGAGTGGGCCCCCTCCGAGATCACGGTGGATCCAGCGCTCCTCACCGCGGTACGACGCGCCACTCCAAATGCACTGGAGCGCACGATCGGGACGAGCGCTCGCATCGGCGGGACGCGCGACTGCGACGTGGAAGCGATGGAGGGATTCGCCGTGCTCCGCGCCGCCGCGCACGCCGGCATCCCTGCGATCGAGGTCCGTGCGATCTCCAATCAAATTGAAGAGGCGGACCGCGTGCGCTGGCGCTTCAATGACGCCTTCGCCGCAATCATCGCCGCCACACCGGCGCTCGTCACCGAGGTCGCTGCATGCGTGTCGCCGCATGCGTGAGCTGACCTTCGGCTTCTCCCCCTGCCCGAACGACACCTTCGCGTTCCATGCGCTCACGCATGGATTGATCGAAGCACCCTTTCGCATCCGCCCCGTGCTCCTCGACATCGAGGAGCTCAATCGCCGAGCGCACACCGGCGAATTCGACCTCACCAAGTTGAGTGTCGGTGCCTTCGCCGCCGTCGGCGATCGCTATTGGATGCTCCGCAGCGGGGCGGCCCTCGGCTTCGGTGTCGGTCCCCTCGTCGTCGCGCGCTCCGCGATGTCACTGGCCGAGGCGACAAGAGGACGTATCGCTATCCCTGGCCGAGAGACCACCGCGTTCCGTCTGCTACGGGCCGCCGCACCGGCGTTGGGCGAGCCCGCCGAGATGCGCTACGATCGGATCCTCGCCGCCGTGCGCGATGGTGAGGTCGACGCGGGACTCATCATCCACGAGAGCCGATTCACCTTTGCCGATCACGGCTTGGTGAAGGTCATCGACCTCGGCGAATGGTGGGAGGGGGAGACCGGGCTCCCTGTCCCACTCGCCGGGATCTGCGCACGCGCTGATCTCGATGCGGCGACCGTGGCGGCGGCGGAATCCGCGATCCGCGCCTCGGTCCAGTACGCCTTCGATCATCCCGAGGCGAGTCGCGACTACGTGCGGGCCCACGCGCAGGAGATGTCCGCTGAGGTCTGTGCGGCGCACATCGCGCTCTACGTCAATCAGCAGAGTCTCGATGTCGGTGAGGCAGGACTCGCCGCGATCCAGCGGCTGGTGCGCGACTCAGCGCCCTGAGATCAACAGGGTGTGGCCAAGCCACACCGCACCGAGCCCCAGCACGATCTGCGCGGCGATGTTCGCCAGCGCCATCATCCCAAGCGATGCCTTCCCAAGGAGGAAGGTCTCAAAGCCGAAGGCCGAGAAGGTGGTGAACCCACCGAGGAGTCCGGTGATCATGAAGAGGCGGACCGATGGCGTGAGGAACTCGGAGCGCGTCGCGAATCCGCTCAGGGCACCGATCGCGAGACACCCGACCACATTGACGACGAGCGTCGCGGCTGGAAATCGCGACGCGCTACTCCATTGCGTCACGAGAAGCGAGAGCAGGTAACGGCCGACCGAGCCGAGGAATCCACCGAGTCCGACGAGGGCGATCTGGGTCAGCATCTCACCGGGAGCGCAGGAGGAGCGGGACGAAACCGGCAAGACCGTGCAGATGATCGAGATGGTCGGGCGCCGAATTGCCGGCGAAGCCGAGGACCTCGAAGCGGCCGGAGCGAGCTCGGCTCAGGAGTTGCATCCCCATCGGTCCCCACTCGAGCACCGGCGTACGGCGGAGCGCAAGACGCTCGATCAGCCAGTCCGCACACTCGGTGGTGGAGGCGAAGGTCCCCGAAAAGACCTCTGAGTGCGTCATGACGAAGCGCAACGTGCCTGATTCGGCTCGACGCGCGAGCGTAAGGAACGGGAGGAGACCGGTCGTATCGAGTACTCCGCCATCTCCAAGGGCCTTGCCCTCCGGGACGTAGCTGGTGTGGCAGCCGTCGAGCAGGAGCACGCCCGAGAGCAGGGCGACGTTCGACGGGTCGGCGACGATCGCGCGAACCGCGCCGTAGCCAGCACTCCAGGCACTCAGATGCACGGCGGAGATCTTCGGAGCGTTTGACGTGGCCTCGAGTCGCTGCCGAATCGCGGCGATGAGTCGCTGGAAGCGGAGCGAGTCGGCAAGGAAGGGGCGCGCGTTGATCACCGATCCACTCCCGAGCTGAACAGCGGCGACCATCATCGGCTCCCGCATCGTCGTCACACCTCGCGCGGGGAGCCAGGTCGCGCCCATGATGTGGATCAGCAGGGGGGCGGTCTTCGCGCGGAGCACCCGCTCGGGGACGAAGACCTCGACCGGATTCGGGAGCACCGAGTCAATGGTCAGGCGAAGACCGGGGTCCTCGGCTCGTAACAGCCGCTCATGGCGGCGCGCGGTCTCCCGCATGGGGGAGGGGTTCTGCGAAGATTGAGCGAGCGCTGGTGATGTGAGGGCGATGACAGCCCCAACGACGACGAGCCGTGCGCCCGCTCGTCTCGCGGTCACCGTACGAGGGGCTTGAACTTGATCCGATGCGGCTGGTCCGCATCGGCGCCCTTTCGCCGCTTGAGATCCTCGATATACGCCTGGTAGTTGCCCTCGAACCAGACCACCTCGGAGTTCCCCTCGAAGGCGAGGATGTGCGTGGCCACGCGATCCAAGAACCAGCGATCGTGCGAGATGACCACGGCGCAGCCAGAGTAGTCGAGCAACGCGACTTCAAGGGCGCGTAACGTGTCGACGTCGAGGTCGTTGGTCGGCTCGTCGAGGAGCAAGAGGTTCCCCCCGCTCATCAGCGTCTTGGCGAGGTGGAGTCGGTTGCGCTCCCCGCCCGAGAGGATCCCGACCTTCTTCTGCTGATCGGTCCCCTTGAAGTTGAAGCTCGAGAGATAGGCGCGGCTGTTGAGCTCCTTCTTGCCGACGGTGACGAGCTCATTTCCGCCGGAGATCTCCTCCCAGACGGTCTTGTTGGGATCGAGCGTGCGGGTCTGATCGGCGTAGGCGAGCTGCACCGTCTCACCGATGGTGAGTGAGCCACCGTCGAGCTTCTCGCCGCCCGCGATCACCCGGAAGAGCGTCGTCTTACCCGCGCCGTTGGGGCCGATGATGCCGACGATTCCGCCACGCGGGAGGGAAAAGTCGAGCTGGTCGATCAGCAGGCGGTCACCGAATCCCTTGCTGAGCTTCTTCGCGATCACCACGTCATTCCCGAGGCGCGGCGCCGGGGGGATGATGATCTCATTCTGCGTCACGCGCTCCTGCTGCGCCTCGCTCGCCAACTCCTCATAGGCCTGCAGACGCGCCTTGCTCTTGGCCTGCCGCGCGCGCGGCGCCATCCGCACCCACTCGAGTTCGCGCTCGAGTGAACGCTGACGCGCCGAGGCGACCTTCTCTTCTTGCGCGAGTCGAGTCCGCTTCTGGTGGAGCCAACCAGAGTAGTTCCCCTCGTACGGCACGCCGCGGCCGCGGTCGAGCTCGAGGATCCACTTGGCCACATTGTCCAAGAAGTAGCGATCGTGGGTGATCGCCACGACCGTCCCCGGGAAGCTCTCGAGGAAGTGCTCGAGCCACGCCACCGACTCGGCGTCGAGGTGATTGGTCGGTTCGTCGAGGAGGAGCATATCGGGCTCCTCGAGCAGGAGCCGGCAGAGCGCGACGCGCCGCTTCTCACCACCAGAGAGCGTGGTCACGTTCGCCTCCGCTGGCGGCAGCCGGAGCGCATCCATCGCAACCTCGATCTTGTTGTCGAGGTTCCACAGATCGAGCGCATCGATCCGCTCCTGCACCTTCCCCTGCTCTTCGATGAGCGCATTCATCTCGTCATCGCTCATCGGCTCGGCGAACTTGCCCGAGATCTCCTCGAACTTCTTGAGGAGGTCACGCTGCGCCTTCACCCCGAGCTCGACATTGCCGCGGACATCGAGCGACTCATCGAGCTGCGGCTCCTGCGGGAGGTAGCCGATCTTGGTCCCCTTGTGGGCCCACGCCTCCCCTTGGAAGTCCTGATCGACCCCCGCCATGATGCGAAGGAGGGAGGACTTGCCGGCGCCGTTCGCGCCGAGCACGCCGATCTTGGCGCCCGGGTAGAAGGAGAGCCAGATGTCGTCGAGGATGATCCGTGAGGGGGGGATGACCTTCTTCAACCCCTTCATCACGTAGATGAATTGTGGTGCCACGATCGGGGATCTCCAGCCAAGAACGGGTAGGTCGGTCTAGGGCACGCCCACCAGGCGCGCTAGGTTGTACAACCGACGGGGAAGATAACCCGTTCCTTCTCTTCCCTCTCCCGCCTTCCCACCCATGCGCGACCTCACACAGGGCTCGATCCCGGGCCACATCGTCCGCATGGCGGCCCCGATGGCCATCGGGATGCTCTTCCAGACGGCCTACTACTTCGTCGACCTCTACTTCGTCGCCCGACTCGGTGATGCGGCCGTGGCCGGCGTGGGGACCGCGGGGAACCTCCAATTCCTCATCATGGCCGTGACCCAGGTGCTCAGTGTGGGGACGATGGTCCTGATCTCGCACTGTGCCGGACGGAAGGATGCCGAGGAAGGGACGCTGGTCTACAACCAGTCGCTCACCCTCGCGGGGATCACCGCCCTCCTGACCCTGCTGTTGGGCTACACCGCCGGGTTCGCCTGGGTCGACGCCATCGCGGCGAGCTCGGAGACGGCCCGACTCGGCCGTGCCTACCTCGCTTGGTTCCTGCCGGCGCTCGCGCTCCAGTTCCCTCTCGCGGCGATGATGTCGACGCTGCGCGCCACCGGGATCGCGCGCCCGACGATGGTGATCCAGATGGCGACGGTCGGACTCAACGCCCTTTTGGCGCCGATCCTCATCACCGGTTGGGGCACCGGATATCCGATGAGGGTCGCTGGTGCGGCGCTCGCGAGCGTCGTGGCGATCGTCGTCGCCAATGGGCTCGCCCTCGTCTACTTCAGCCGCCTCGAACACTTCGTCCGGTTCGATGCCGCGCGCCTGCGGCCACATCTGGCGACCTGGCGACGGATGTTCGGGATCGGGATCCCGGCGGGGCTCGAGTTCGGTCTGATGTTCGTCTCGATGGCGGTGGTCTATTTCATCATCCGCGACTTCGGACCCGCCGCGCAGGCGGGCTACGGGGTCGGCTCACGTGTGATGCAAGGCGTGCTCCTCCCGGGGATGGCGATCGCCTTCGCCGCCGCGCCGATCGCGGGGCAGAACATCGGCGCCAACCGCCCCGACCGCGCCCGCGAGACCTTCTTCGCGGCGATCAAGCTCGGGAGCGCGGTGATGATCACCCTGAGCGTGCTCTGTCATCTCCGTCCCGAGTGGCTCGTCCACTGGTTCTCGAGCGATCCGGCGGTCCTCGCCGTCGCGGCGACCTTCCTCGCGACGATCTCGATCAACTTCCTCGCCTCGGGGATCGTCTTCACCTGCTCGGGGTTATTCCAAGCGCTGGGCAATACGACGCCGACCGTCATCAGCAGTGTCGTGCGACTCGGATGCTTCGTCCCCCCTGCGCTCTGGGCCTCCCGGCAACCCTGGTTCTCCCTGCAGCGGCTCTGGTACATCTCCGTCGTGGCGACGACCCTCCATGCGATCGTGGCGGTGGCGCTGCTGCGACGTGAGGCGGGGCGTCGCGAGGCCGCATCACCGGCCGCCCGCGCGTAACTTTCTCGGTGGACGACACGGGGTCGTCCCTGTCCCCTGTTCGGAGTGCTGATGGCGGATACCCCCAGACCCTCGGTGGTCATCGGTCAAGTGAAGCTGACGCGATATCCTCTCACCCTCCGTCTCCGGAGTGGGGAGACGGTCTCCGGGTACTCGGACATTCCGGCGCTTCAGTCCCTTCGGGCCTTCCTCACCACGCGTCGTGGGGGGGGTCCTCCCCTTGAGTGACGTGACGCAGTCGACAGAAGATGCCACACAGGTGGTGTTGCGGCTCCCGTCCGTCCTCTATGTCTGGTCGACGGATCCCACGCTCCGATCCGATAATCCGATTCCCGGGCTGGTCCAGCGTCTGGTCCGTCTGAGCTTCGACGACCAGGTCGCCGTCGAAGGGGTCCTTTCCCTTCCGGCGAGCCAGCCCGTCGCCGACTACTTCGGTCGGGCTGAGGATTTCATCATCCTCGGATCGGTCCAGCTCCCGGAGATCGACCGACCCATGGATCTCGCGATCTATGTTGATGCGATCAGCATGGTACGAGAGCTCGCGGCCCCGACGGCATCTGCCCACGCAGTGGAGACGGTCGTCGAGCGCCGGAATTCCACGCTCCGCCTCGTCGCGTTCAAGGACGTCTGATCCCCCGTGGATCTCACCGCCCTCGCCGAGCGCCTCTCCTCGAGCCCGCTGACCGCGCTCCCGATCATCTTCGGCGCCGGGGTCCTCACGAGCCTCACCCCCTGTATCTACCCAATGATCCCGATCACCGCGGCGATCGTCGGTGGGCAGAGCGTGGGCGCGGCGGCGGCGCCCAAGTGGCGCACCGTCGCCCTCACCCTCGCCTATGTCCTCGGGCTCGCGACGGTGTACTCGGCGCTCGGCCTCCTCGCTGGGCTCACCGGGACGATGTTCGGCAGCGTGAGCACGAATCCCTGGCTCTACTTCGCGATGGCGAACCTGTTGGTCCTCGCTGCGCTCTCGATGCTCGATGTGCTCCCGATCCGCCTGCCGGCGGCGCTGATGCAGCGCGCCGCGACGGCGGGAACCGGGGGGCGGGCGGCGGGCGCCTTCGTGATGGGCGCGATGTCGGGGCTCGTCGCCGCGCCCTGTGGCGCACCGGTGATGGCCGCGGTGCTCACCTGGGTCTCGACGACCGGGAGCGCGACGCTCGGCTTCCTCTATCTCTTCGCCTTCTCGGTGGGGATGTGCGCCCTCCTCGTGGCGGTGGGCCTCTCGAGTGGGCTCGTCTCACGGCTCCCGCGCGCCGGTGCCTGGATGCTCTGGGTCAAACGCGGCTTCGCCATCATCATGATCGGCGTCGCGGAGTATTACCTGATCGAGATGGGGAAGCTCCTCTTCTGATCCTCTTTCCGGTTCGTTCGATGCGCCCTGCTCCCCTTCGCTCGCTTGTCGTCGCGCTGCTCCTCGCGATCCCCGCCGCCCTTCACGCCCAACTCGGGATCGGGATCGGCGCCGTCGCACCTGAGGTGATGGTCGAGACCCTCGATGGCCGCGCCGTCTCCCTCGCGAGTGCGTACAAGGGTCGGCCCGCGGTGATCGAGTTCTGGGCCACCTGGTGTTCCAACTGCAAGGCACTCGAACCCCGCATCGAGGCGGCACAGCGCACGCATGGGGCCGCGGTCGCGTTCATCGGTGTGGCGGTGAGCATGAACCAGTCCGTCGAGCGCGTGAAGCGCTACACGGCGGAACACCTCAAGGGATTCACCCACGTCTACGACAAGAAGGGCGACGCGGTCGGCGAGTTCGACGTGCCAGCGACGAGCTACGTGGTGGTGCTCGACAAGAATGGGAAGGTCGTCTACACCGGGCTCGGTGGCGACCAGGACATCAACGCGGCGATCACGAAGGCGTTGCGCTGAACGCGTCGCACGCGCTCACGCCTCATCAGCGAGCGCGGTCCCGAGCGGCGCGGTGAAGAGGTGCCGGGCCGGTTGCGGCTCCCGTGTCAGATAGACCTGCAGCGCGCGTACCTCGAAGGGCTCCGGCTCGCGTACCGCCAGGAGCGCACGGCGTGTCGCCGCATCGAGCGTCGGATAGAGACTCAGCGTGCAGTGTGGCGTGAAGGGATACCGCGCCGGGGCATAGGGGATCCCACACCCGCGCAGACGCTCATGTAGGGTGCGCAGCGGCCCATGTGGGTCGAGCGGGAGCAGGACGATCTCCCGATCGACGAAACGCTCGGCGCGCCCGAACCGCAGCGTCAGCGGCGGGGTCGCGGCGGCGATCGGCAGGAGTCGCTCCTGCAGGACGTCGATCGGCGTATCTGAATGAAAGGGGCCGGCCCCCGATGAGCCGATCAGTGTGACATGCGGCGGGAGATGCCGTGCCATCTTGGGATCGACGGCCATCTGCTGCGCGTGGATCCGCTCGGCCAACGCGCCCTCGAGTTCGATCGTGACGAAGATCCCGGCTACGGCCATGTGAGCGAGACGCCGACGCGCGTCCCCCCGAACGGGGCCGGTGTCACGAGTGGCGTCACGACGGTCTCGCCGAGGAGGTAGCGGTCGATCACATTGCCTGGGCGCGTGGCGTGCCAGCGGGTCACGGCCCACCCGGTCACCGTGCCGACCGCGGCGCCAAGGACGACATCGCTCAGCCAGTGGGCGTCGGTGTGCACCCGAGCGTACGCCGTCCACGTCGCGAGTCCGTAGGTCATGAGCCGAACGGTGCGCGCGTGCTCCGGAGCGATGCGGGCGACCTCGTTGGAGACGGCGGAGGCGAAAGCGAAGGCAGCGGTGGCGTGGCCGGAGGGAAGCGCTTCATACGCGCCATCACCTTGGATGCTGTCCCACCCACGACCGAGCTCGACATCCCAGACCTCGTACGGGGGATGGTTGGGACGCGCCCGACCGATCGAGGCCTTGAGCACTCGCGTGATCACTCCGGAGACACCGATCGTCTCGAATGCGCGCAACCCGACCTGCGCCACGTGTGGATGACCCGTGACGCGCCCACCGATCCACATCCCGGTACTGAGGGTGAGCACCCCGGGGTCACCCCACAGATTGCCGGCCCGCGCCATCTGCTGGATCCCCTCGAGCACCTGCCACTCCGGACGGCGCACCGATGATCGAACCCATCCATCCGCTGGCACCGCGAGCGCGGTGAGGCCGACCCCGATCGCGGCGCCCTTCAGATCCCCGCGGGTCACGGTGGGAGCGGGACGGACCAGCGACGTATCGACGGATGGCCGAGACGAGATCGAGGAGGCCGCGGATGATGCGGCCTGTGCCCCGCCGACCTGACTCGTCGTGAGCCCGAGGCAGAGCACGGCACCGAGGCCGACCCAGCGGGGACGGGGTCGGCGCCACGCGGGGGATCGGGGGACGCAAAGGGGGGACATCTCCCCTAGTTTAGCTAGCAGCCGTGCACATCCGCGACTTCGCCTCCCACGCCGACCGCGCCGCCTGCGTCGCTCTCCAGGAGCTGACCTGGGGCGCAGGATTCACCGAGAAGATCCCCGCCGCGATGCTCTTGGTCGCGGCGAAGACCGGGGGCGTCGTCGCCGGCGCCTTCGATGATGACGGGCGACTGATGGGCTTCGTCTTCGGGGTCACCGGGGTTCGGAACGGAAAACTGATCCACTGGTCGGATATGCTCGCCGTACACCCGACCGCACAAGGACAGCACCTCGGCGAACGCCTCAAGGCCTATCAGCGCGATGCCTGCCGGCGGCTCGGAGTCGAGACGATCTACTGGACATACGATCCCCTGGTCGCGCGCAACGCGCACCTCAACCTCAACCGGATGCGGGCGCGGGTCGACGAGTTCGTCCCGTCGATGTACGGCGATGCCACCAACTCGCCCCTCCAAGGTGACATGCCGACCGACCGCTTTGTGATCGCGTGGGCGGTGGATCCCGCGCGCGATGCACCGCCGCTCGATGCGCTGCCCACTCAGCTCCCGCTCGCGGTCACGGCGTCGGCCGACGAGGGACCATTGGTCGATGCCCCCGCCGTCGGCGTGCGCGTTCCAAAGGATATCTCTTCGCTCGCCGCACACGACATCACGCAGGCCCGTCGCTGGCGCTTCGCCACCCGTCGCGCCTTCGCCCACTACCTCTCCCTCGGCTATCACGTCCGCGGCTTCGTCGCCGACGCCGAGGGGGGGACCTACCTCCTCGTGCAGCGGGAGTCCTGATGCGCCTCGCTCGAATCGTCCTTCGGGAGATCCATCTGCCGCTCGTCGAGCCGTTCCGCATCTCATCAGGGGAGATGCGCGATCGGCGGATCATGTTATGTGAGCTCATCGACACCGACGGGGCCACCGTGTGGAGCGAGTGCGTCGTCGATGATCTCCCCAACTACTCGTCGGAGACCCTCGATACCGCCTGGCCGACCATCGCGCGCGTGCTCGCGCCGCGCCTCCTCGGGCAGACGATCGATGGCCCCGGCGCGGTGCATGCGATCCTCGAGAGCGATGTGCGTGGCCATCAGATGGCGAAGGCCGCGCTCGAGATGGGTTGCTGGGGGCTCGAGGCGACGCGGCAACGGATCCCCCTCGCCACCTTGATCGGCGGGACGCGCGAGGCGATCGCGACAGGGATCTCCCTCGGGATCCAGCCTTCGGTGGAGCGATTGATCGAGAAGGTGCGCGCCTCGCTCTTGACGGGCTACCAGAAGGTGAAGATCAAGATCGCCCCGGGGCGCGATGTGTCGTGGGTGCGCGCCGTGCGCGAGGCGGTTGGCCCCGAGGCGCATCTCATGGCCGATGCCAACAACGCCTACACCCTCGATGACCTCGATCATCTCCTCGGCCTCGATGACCTCGGGCTGATGATGATCGAGCAGCCGCTCGCGCATGACGATCTCGTACGACACGGCGTGCTGCAGCGGCGCTTCCGCACCCCGATCTGCCTCGATGAGTCGATCACCTCGCTCGATCGTGCACAGGACATGGTCACCCTTGGCGCGGGCCGGATCATCAACATCAAGCCGGGGCGTGTCGGCGGGTTCACGAGTGCGATCGCGATCCACGACTTCTGTTTGAGCGAGGGGATCCCCGTCTGGTGCGGCGGGATGCTCGAGAGCGGGATCGGCCGCGCCTACAACGTGGCGCTCGCCTCGCTCCCGAACTTCACCCTCCCCGGCGATCTCTCGCCGAGTGCGCGGTACTGGGCGCAGGATATCGTGACCCCGGAGTGGACGATGGATGCGACGGGGATGGTACGAGTGCCGCTAGACCGGCCGGGGATCGGGGTGGAGATCGATGTCGAACGGATCAAGGCGTTGACGGTGCGGCGCGAGGAACTGCGCGCATGAGCGAAACGAATAGCGTGGCGGCCTGCCTCGCGCAGTTCACTTTAGCGGAGCGCGTGCGGATCGTCGCGCTTCGACGGGCACTCCACGCCGCACCCGAACTCTCGTGGCAGGAGTATGGCACCCAGCGTACGTTGCGCGCGGCGCTGGAGGCTTCAGGGATCACGGAGATCCGGACGGTCGCTGACACTGGACTCGTCGCGACGATCCCGGGACGAACGGTGGGCGGCACGACCGTCGCGATCCGCGGTGATATCGACGCGCTCCCCATCCATGAGGAGACGGGGCTTCCTTTCGCCTCGCAGCACCCCGGTGTGATGCACGCCTGCGGGCACGATATGCACGCCGCGTGGACTGTGGCAGCCGGGGTCCTGCTCGCGCGCGATCCGGCGGTCGGTGCGGTGAAGCTCGTGCTCCAGCCCGCGGAAGAGGTCGGTGAAGGCGCGGCGCGCATCCTCGCGAGCGGGGCGCTCGACGATGTGCAGATGATCTTCGGCGGACATGTCGATTGGCGCTTCCGCGTCGGTGAGGTGGTGGCGACCGCCGGCCCACTCGCCGCGAGCACCGACACCTTCACCATCGTCTTCCATGGTCGCGGTGGCCACGGCGCCCGCCCACAGGATGCGATCGATCCCATCATCGGACTCTCGGCCTTCGTGATGGCAGTGCAGACCCTCGTCTCGCGACGACTCGATCCTGGCCTCCCCGGCGTGGTGACGGTCGGCGCCGTGGAGGCCGGACGCGCGGCGAACGTGATCCCCGAACAGGCCCGCGCGACGGGGACGATCCGCGCGACGACCCCTGCCGCGCGCGCCCTACTCTGCGATGGTCTGCGTGCGCTCGCTGAATCGGTGGCCGCGACGCATGGGCTGCGCGCCGAGGTGACGGTGAGCGAAGGCACGCCACCACTCGTGAACACCGATGCGGCCGCGGCGATCGCGCAGGAGGCCGCACGAACACTCCTCGGCGAAGCCGCGCTGCGCGCGCTCGCGACCGCGAACATGGGAGGCGAGGACTTCGCCTGCTACACCGAACGCATGGAAGGATGCTTCCTTCGTATCGGGACCTTGGGCGACGGCCGCAGCAACGCCGGGGTGCACACCCCACGCTTCGATCCCGATGAGGAGGCGCTCTTCGTGGGTGCCTCCGTGTTAGCCGAGTGTGCGCGGCGGGCGAGTGCGGCGCGTCGCTGACGCGGCGGGGATCGCCGCGGCAGCGGAGATCATCCGTCGCGGCGGGCTCGTCGCCTTCCCGACGGAGACGGTCTATGGACTCGGCGCGCATGCGCTCGACGCGGCCGCCGTGCGGAAGATCTTTGAGGCGAAGGGCCGTCCCGCATTCAACCCGCTGATCGTGCATGTGCTCGATGGAGCGGCCGCGCGCGCGCTCGTGACCGAGTGGCCGCCGATGGCAGAGGCGCTCGCGCAACGCTTCTGGCCGGGGCCGCTCACCCTGGTCCTCCCGCGTCAGGCGATCGTCCCCGATGTGATCACCGGGGGTGGCCCCACGGTCGCGATTCGCTCTCCGGCGCACCCGGTGGCGCGCGCCTTGCTCGAGGCCACCGGACTCCCGATCGCCGCGCCGAGCGCGAACCGCTTCACCGAACTCTCTCCCGTCACCGCCGAGCAGGTGGAGCGCGCACTCGGCGATCGTGTGGAGTGCATCCTCGATGGCGGGCGCACGAACGTCGGGATCGAGAGCACCGTCGTCGATCTCTCCGGGCCGGTGCCAATGCTCCTGCGTCCGGGGACCATCACCCAAGCGGAGCTCGAGGCGATCACCGGTCCCCTCGCACGACCGGCGAAGGCCGTGGATGACGAGACCCCGCGGCCGTCGCCGGGGATGATGGCGAGGCACTATGCGCCACGCGCGCCGGTCGTCCTTACCGAAGCGAAGGATATCGATGCCATGGTCGTTCGCGTGGCGACCGAGGTCCAACCGGCGCGCATCGGACTCATCACCTGGAGCGGTAGTGCTCGGGAATCTTCCTATCCGGCACAGATCTTCCACCTCCCGCTCCCTGCGGACGCGGCCGGGTACGCGGCCGACCTCTATCAGGCACTCCACACCTGCGATGACGCCGGCTGCGCACGCATCCTCGTGGAGCATCCACCTGTGGATCCTGCGTGGGAGGGGGTCCGTGATCGGCTGAGCCGAGCCGCTCATCCCCTTGCCTCCCCCCTCTGAACCGGCGATATCACGCTATGCTCCCCATTGACCTCTCCGGCAAGCGCGCCCTCGTCGCGGGCGTCGCCGACGACAACGGCTTCGGCTGGGCCATCGCGAAGCACCTCATCCAGGCCGGCGCCACCGTCTGTGTGGCCACCTGGCCCCCAGCGCTCAACATCTTCCTGAATCTGCTCGAGCGCGGGAAGCTCGATGAATCGCGGCGCCTCATGGACGGGTCCCTCCTCAGCTTCGAGAAGATCTATCCCCTCGACGCCGTCTTCGATCAACTCGAGGATGCCCCCGCGGAGCTCCGTGAGAGCAAGCGCTACAAGGACGTCGGGGATTTCTCGATTGCCGGTCTCGCCGAACGCATGCGTGCGGACTTCGGCGAGGGCTCGGTCGAAATCCTCGTCCACTCCCTCGCCAATGGCCCCGAGGTCAAGAAGGCGCTCATCGACACCTCGCGCGCCGGCTACCTCGCCGCGGTGAGCGCGAGTGCCTACTCCCTCGTCTCGATGGTCCGTGCCTTCGGCCCGCTCATGCGGCGCGGTGGCGCGGTCGCCTCTCTCACCTACATGGCGAGCGAGAAGGCGATCCCGGGCTACGGCGGTGGGATGTCCTCCGCCAAGGCCGCGCTCGAGAGTGACACCCGCGTCCTCGCCTTCGAAGCCGGGCGCCGCTACGGCATCCGCGTCAACACCATCTCAGCCGGCCCCTATGCCTCGCGCGCCGCAAGTGCGATCGGGATCATCGATGACATGGTGACCTACTGCGAGGGAAACGCCCCCCTCACCGAGCGCCTCGAGGCCACCGAGGTCGGGGCGGCGACGGCCTTCCTCTGTTCGCCACTCGCGAGCGGGATCACCGGCACGACGATCTACGTCGACAAGGGGATCCATGCGATGGGGATGGCGGTCGACGGGACCACCGTCCCCGCGCGCGGCTGACGCGTGTGCCGCATGCCCGAATCGGGCGTGCGGGGTGTCAGATGATCGCGCGCTCGTACATCTGCACGGCGTACGCCCCACCATCCGACTCGCGTACCCCGACGGGCTGGTATCCGAGCCGTTCGTGGAAGCGCTGCGACCCAGGATTCGGCGGACGGAGATTCACCTCGAGGGTGATCCGCGGCCAGCGCCCCTGCGCCGCCGCATGCAGGTCATGGTACAACGCGGTGCCGACGCCACGATTCCGCGCCCGCTCCGCCACGACCACCCGATCCATATACAAGAAGGAATCGAACCGCGCCGTGAACCAGGCGTAGTTCTGACTCCAGTACGACAAGCCTGACGGCACACAGAGCAGGAACCCCGCGATCCCCTCCGCATCCTCCGCCACGCGATAGTGCGTGGTGTGCGCGACGAGCCAGGCCCACGGCGCGGGGTCGAGCGCGTTCACGTTCGGCGTCGCGGCGTTGTTCATCGCGAGAACTATCGCGTGATCTGCATCGGTCGCGTCACGGACGAGAAGGGGGGCGCTCATCGCGCCCCCCGACCCTCCCACCGAGGCCGCTACACTCACTGCGGCACGACCTCGTCGGCGAGATCGTCATCCATCACCGGCGCGGGCCGCGTCGCCGGTTTCTCCTCCGCCTTCGGGACGATCGGTGCGAGCCCGAGCTTCTGGAGCTCGTCGTTGAGCCGCTTGAGATCGGTGTCGAACACCTTCTTGAGCTGCGTCAGCTGCACGCCGAGCGCCGTAGAGAGCTCCGCGAAGACCTGCTCCGACTGCGCCGTGGGAAGATAGGGCCCCGACGCCACCACGCCGTTCAGCGCCGCGATCCGGTTGTTGAGGCGCACCGGGAAGTTGAGCGGATCCTGTCCGCTCTGGTTCTTCACCTGATAGACCTCGTGCTCGACGCGCGACATCGCCGAGTCGATCGCCGTCGCCATCGGGCGGAGCTGCGGCGCGCCCGCGAGACGGTCCTCCATCTCACCGCGGACCCACCGGACCTGCTTCACCGCGTCGTTCGCCTCGGTGGTCTTATCGCGGATCTTCATCAGGAAAGTGAACTGCGCGAGGAGATCGGCCTCGGTCGCTGTGGTGCGCGGATCGTTGAGGAGCTTGAAGGTCGCGACCTGCAGGGCCGCGGTCCCGACCGTCATCCGCACGGTGTAGGTACCGGCCGGCGCCATCGGGCCGCGCACCGACCCCGCCCACATGATCATCCCACGGAAGGCGCTCGCGTCGGGATAGCGCATATCCCAGGCGAAGGTGTTCATCCCTGCCGCATTCGCCGGGCGCTGGGCCGCCCCGCCCCCGAAGCGGCCACCCCCCGGCGCGTTCTGCGCCGCCGCCCGCTCCGCCGCGAGCGCCGCCGAGTCAGCGGACTCATACGTCTTGATCACCTGACCATTGGGCGCGAGGAACTCGAGCTTCACCGGCTGCCCCGCCTGCGCGAGGTGATAGCGCACGATCACCCCCGTCGCCGGGTTCTGACCGGGATTCGTCCCCGAGGCGCCGGGACCACGCATCCCACCACCCCCGAAGCCCCCGCCCCACTCGATGCGATAGGCATCGCGCGGCGCGAATAGGTGCGCCGGCTTGGCGAAGACCGCCGCGGTCGTCTGGCGGAGCGCCGAGAGATCGTCGAGCACCCAGAAGGAGCGGCCGTGGGTCCCGGCGATCAGATCGCCTTCCTTCACGACGAGATCGTGCACCGGCACCGGCGGGAGGTTCCCCTGCAGGCGCTGCCACTGCGCGCCGTCATCGAACGAAACAAAAACCCCGCGCTCGGTCCCCGCGTAGAGGAGCCCGCGCCGCGTCTCATCCTCACGGATCACGCGCGTGAACTCGTCGCCCGGGATCCCGGTGACGATCTTGGTCCAGGTCGCTCCGAAGTCGGTGGTCTTGTAGAGCAACGGCTGGAAGTCGTCGAGCTGGAAGCGGTTCGCGGCGAGATACGCCGTGCCGTCAGCAAAGCGTGAGGTCTCGATGATCGAGATGCGGGAGAAGTCCCCGATCCCCTTCGGTGTCACATTCTTCCAATTCTTCCCGCCATCGCGCGAGAGCTGCACGTACCCATCGTCCGTCCCGACCCAGAGGACGTTCTTGTTCTGGTAGGATTCGGCGAGGGTGAAGATCGTCCCGTAGGTCTCGACCCCGGTCTGGTCCTTGGTGATCGGGCCGCCGGAGGGACCGAGGGTCTTGGGGTCGTTGCGCGCGAGCGGGGGGGAGATGATGTCGAACGACTGCCCCTCGTTCGTCGAGCGGAAGAGGCTCGAGCCCCCCGCATAGAGCACCTTCGGATCGTGCATCGAGATCACGATCGGGAAGGTCCACTGGAACTTGTACTTGATGTCCTCTGACGACCACCCCATCGGGTTGTCGGGCCAGGCGTTGATGTTCCGCTCGAGCCCGGTGCGCATGTCCTTGCGCGTGAGGTAGCCGGAATAGCTCCCGGCATAGACGATGTCGGGGTTCTTGGGGTCAGCGGTCACATAGCCCGACTCGCCACCGCCAGCGTCATCCCAATCGCCGATCCCGATCCCCCCCGCCTGCCGGCTCGGGCCGCAGAGGGTGGAGTTGTCCTGCTGGGCGCCGCAGACCTTATACGGAAAGTGGTTCGTGGCGGAGACGTGATAGAACTGCGCGGTGGCGAAGTCCTGATCGGTCCAGGTCTGCCCGCCGTTGAAGGAGACGTTGGCGCCGCCGTCGTTGGCCTGCACCATCCGCTGCGGATCGTTCGGCGCGATCCAGAGATCATGGTTATCGCCGTGCGGGACGCTGATCTGCTGCCGCCAACTCTTCCCACCATCGGTCGAACGGAAGAACGAGACGTTGAGTCCATAGACGACGTTCGTGTCCTTCGGGTCGGCGACAAGGCGCGAGTAGTACCAGGCGCGCTGGCGGAGATTGCGATCGCCGTTGAGATACTGCCAGGTCGCGCCCGCATCATCAGAGCGATAGGTGCCACCCGAATCGGCTTCGATCTGCGCCCAGATCCGCTTCGGGTTCGCCGGCGAGATCGCGAGCCCGATCTTCCCGAGGAGTCCCTTCGGGAGCCCGGGATTATTGGTGATCTCACGCCAGGTGGTCCCACCGTCGGTCGACTTCATGATCCCGCTGCCGGGCCCGCCAGAGTTGAGCATCCAGGGGCGACGATACGCATGCCAGAAGGTCGCGTAGAGCGTGTTCGGGTCGCTCGGATCCAGGATGAGATCCCAGACGCCCGTGGAGTCATTGCGATAGAGCACCTTCGTCCAATTCTTCCCGCCATCGGTCGTCTTGAAGACGCCACGCTCTGGATTGTTACCGAAGGCGTGCCCGAGCGCTGCGACATAGACGATGTCGGCATTCGTAGGGTGTACGCGCACCCGCCCGATGTGCCGCGTCTCCTTGAGCCCCATCGAGGTCCAGGTGCGGCCAGCATCGGTCGTCTTCCAGAGCCCGTCGCCATGCGAGGTGTTCCCGCGGATGTCGGTCTCGCCGCCGCCGACATAGACGATATCGGGGTTTGATTCCGCGACGCCAATCGCACCGATCGTCCCACCGAAGGCGCGATCGGTCATCGGTTGCCAGTTCACCCCACCATCGACGGTCTTCCAGACCCCGCCGCCGGTGGTCCCCATCCAGTACTCGTTCACGCGGCTCGTGGAACCGGCGACGGCGACGGAGCGGCCACCACGCGCCGGACCGAGCTCACGCCATCGCACCTGGGAGAGCGACGCGGCGGGGATCGTCTGGGCGATGAGTGGGGCCGCCGCGCCCAGCAGCGCCAGCCCGAGCACGAGCCGAATGGACCAGAGCGAACCGAGAGAACGACGGGACACGGACAGGTGCGTCATCATGTGAGTTGGGGGAGTGAGGGAAGGAGAGAGGGTTCGGTCGTCGAGGCAGCGCGTGTCTCCCACCGGCGCATCATCGAAAGGAACGCCAAGGCAATATCGGCATCGAACTCGACGCCGGCACCCTGCTCGATGATCGAGAGGATATCGTCGTGAGCCATCCCCTCGCGAAAGGGCCGCACGGAGGCCAGTGCATCATACACATCACAGACATGGACGATAAGACTGGCGACATGACAGGCGCGGGTGAAGAGGAGGCGGGGGTACCCACGACCATCGATCCAGATATGGTGTTCGTATGCGACCGTCGCCGCGAGATCGAGTCGCGTGTCGCTCTCATAGATGATGCGCGCGCCCTCCTCGGGATGCTGACGGATCAGGGAGAGCTCCTGATCGGTGAGCCGACCGGGCTTGACGAGTACCTCGGTGGGGATGCGGACCTTGCCGATGTCGTGCAACAGGGCGGCCAGCCCGAACGCCCGGACATCCGCGGCCCCACGCCCTAGCCATTCGGTGAGCGCCATCGTGAGCACCGCGACATTGATGGCGTGCGTCGTGAGGTACTGGTCGACCGGAGCCATCGTCACCAACGGGAGGACCACCGCCGGCTCCGCATGCATGGCCGCCGAGAGGGAGCGGATCACCGATTCCGCCTCCAGCAAGGGGATCTGTCCGGTCGTTCGGACCTCGTCGTGGATGAAGCGGACCGCCGCTCCCTCCTCCATGAGCGGCACGACGGCCCGCCGCCTCGCATCGGCCAGCGAGTCCGACGGCTCGGCCTTCTGTTGATACCGCTGATCGCGGATCCCCACCGCGCCCCATCGGATCGTCGAGCGGCGCCGATGACTCGTCACCGACGAATCGACCGTCGGGTGATAGAGGAGATCGTACACCTCGCCGAGGAAGGCCTCGAGATCCTCTTGGGTGGTCTCGGGATCGATCTCGACGCGCTGGACCCCGACGGTGTCGAAACGTGCCGCCCAATCCCACCCACGAAGCGATCGGAGAGGCAGGTCGTTGTAGATCGCTTCATCGCCGATGAAGGTGAAGCGCGGGCGCACATCCGTCTCCATCAAGCGGCGCAGCGCCTCGTAGGCCTGTGCCATCGCACCCTGTCGTCCAGGGTGCTGCGCGCCATACAACTGCATGGATGTGAGGGCCTTGGTGAGGGCCGTCAGGAATCTGCCTGCCGCCATCAGCCTCCCCTCCGCCGCACCATCGTCGCCGCCCGCACCGCAGGATCATTGCTCATGGCCGCGAGGGTCAACACCTCACGGCCCGCGGGGTGTGACCCCCAATGCACCGCCACACCCTCGACCGCTGCGAGGAGCTCGGGCGTGGTCGGCAACAGCGTGGCGCGGCGGAGGAGTCGGGCGGGCCGCATCACGCGACTCGCCAGCCAGATCGGGGTCTCCGGTGCCGTGTGACCGGCCACCGCCCGGACCGCGAGCGCGCGCATCTCGGGACGCAACAACTCATCATCGGCCCGCACCTTGAGGACGGAAGCGACCTCTCGCGGACAGTGCCCCATGGCCGCGGCCAAGGACAGTCGGACGATGGTCTCATCAGGGTCCACGAATGCCCAGGCCATGGTCGCTCCCTGCTGCCGCGCATCGCGGAGCAACTCGCGGATCGCCTCGCGCCGTACCCCGACATCGGGATGCGTACTGAAGGCGCCCGGATCGTAGGCCGACGTCCAGGTGGGATGTCGTCCCAAGAGGACGAGTAGCGACCGCAGCGTCGTCCAGCGGACGATGGTGAGATGCGGCACGAGGGCCCGCGCGACCGGCGCGCCGATCTGCTCCAGCAACCCGAGATAGCGCTCGATCGTTGCTGGATCCGTGACCGCCTCCAAGGCATCGACGAGGACCGGGACCGCCGCGATCCCCATCCGCGTTATCAGCCGCTCGACGGAGCGGTGCGGAAAGGGGTGGCGCCGGGTGAGCGCATCGAGCCGGGCAGGCGTCGCGATCGCCGCCCAGAGGGCATCCCGCATCCAGGCCGCTGGCGCCTGATCCACGAGATCCATCAGCCCCTCGATCTCGCCACGCGTGATCATCTCGTCGATCGCCGGCCACATGGAGCTACCGAGGGTCTCGATCTCCAATCCGATCGCGAGCACACGCGACGGCTCGACCGGGGTCGCCTCATCCGTCGGCCTGGCCATGGGGTCACGCGCCGCCAACCGGTCGAGTGCGGCCCGATACACCGAGGGATCGGTCTCACCGCGGGTCCACCGCTCGATCAACTCCGTCACCTGCTGACGCAACGCGACATCGGCGATGGCGGCCTGGTCCCCCGTCCCCTCCTCTGCCTGTGAGGCAAGCTTGGAGAGCATCCCCCGCATCGCCGTGGAGATGGTCTGCTGCGAGACGGTGGCCGCCGCCACCGCGAGGGCGAGGACCGCGTTCGTCGTCACGGCACCCACCACCTCCTGCAGGAATCGTCGGCGCCGCGTCGCGTCGCCACCCAGATGCAAGAGCCGCTCGAGCGTCCTCTGCCCGAGCTTCTGCACCAAGGCGGAGACCCGGAGACGGGTGCCGCTCGCATCGCGGCCCCCTCTGGTGTTAATCGCCATCGACAGCTGATACAGGACGATCATCACCGTCTGGTCGTACTCGGTGTCGCCCTCATGGCGCTCGATCGCCTCGGCCACGGTGGCGGGGAGGGCATGCTCGATTTCGGTCCCGGAGACCGCGAGGTCGGGGAGCGCGATCTGGACGAGGCGGATCCAGAGTGCCTCCGCATCATCGATCGAGAGCGTCTCCCCGTCGGCCAACGCGAGGGACGAGAAGCTCAGCGCCATCAACCGGAGATGCGGCCACTGCGCGAGGACGTCGGGGCCTTCGAGTCCGAGTGGACGGTCGATCCCCGACCCAGCGGTCCCGAGCGTCTGCATCAGGCGTTCGAGCTCGTCGACCGTCACCCCAGGGGTGATGCGGATCGATCCGATCTGATGTTGATGCAAGCGCGTCGCCAACGCCCGTAAGACCGGATGGTTCGGGTCGGTGGCGATGGCATCGACGATCAGCTGCATGGGCGCCACGCCGATGACGAGGGCGGGCCGCGTGGCGAGTACCGCGTTCAATCGCCCGAGCACCCCGGTCGACACCGTATCGAGGATGGGGTGCCCAGGGGGATAGATCGCCGCCTTCACCATGCCGACCGAGAATTCGACAAGTAGATCCACCAGCTCCTTGGGGAGCGTGGGGCCTGCAGCGGTCGTGACGGAGGGTCCCTCCATACGGGAAAGCTACGTCCGCATGGGGCGCGATGTTGGTCTCCCGACGAGGATTGCGCTATCTCTCCGTCGTGCCCCACCGGCCTGCCCTCTCTCCGACCCAACGTGCCACGCTCGAGGCGGCGGCCCGGCGGATCGTCCCGCACGCCTTCACCGATCCGGCGCGTGGCGACGCACTGATGCGCGCACTCCTGGCGCGGATCGGCGGGCTCTCCTCTCGTAAGCAGCGCGACCTCCGGCTCGCGCTCACCCTCTTCGGGTCGCGAGCGAGCGCGCTGACGAGCGGCCTCCTCCCGCGCCCCTTCCTCGCACAGTCCCCGGAGCGCCAAGACCGGCAGTTCGAGCGCTGGCTCACCTCCTCCGTCGCCGCCTTCCGTACCATCGCGCAGGCGATCCGCCGCCTCGTCATCTTCACCGAATACACCACGCCGGCGGCCCACCACGAGATCGGCTATCACGGCCCGCATCACACCCGCGGACCGCTGTTCTCATGGGAGGGGGTGCTCCCCGGCGCCGAGACCGACACCGAGCCGGTCGCGCGCGCCGCAGCGCCCGGGACGGCACATCATCCCCCGCCATTCACCTCGACGCTCACGCCGCTCGCCCTCGACGAGAAGACCCTCCGCGCCGATGCCATCGTGATCGGGACCGGCGCTGGCGGCGCGGTCGCCGCCGCACGGCTCGCCGAGTCAGGCCTCGATGTGCTGATCCTCGAGTCAGGCGCCCTCCGCGATGGCCACGACTTCACCGAGGTCGAGCTCGATGCCCTCGGGCACCTCTACGCCGAGGGAGGCCAGCGCACCACCGACGACCTCGGCGTCTCGATCGTCCAAGGGGTGGGCGTCGGCGGTGGGACGAACGTGAACTGGATGGTCATGCTCCGCACCCCCGATTGGGTGCTCGATGAGTGGGCCACCGCGCATGGCACCGAGGGGATGCGCCCCGCCGATCTCGCACCGACCTTCGATCAGATCGAGGACGAGGTCCACGCGCGCATCGTCCCTGACGACGCGCATTCTCCGAGCAATCGCATCATCCTCGACGGCTCCGCCCGACTCGGTTGGTCGGCGCGAAGTGTGCGCATCAATGCGCGTGGGTGCGTGCGCACCGGCTTCTGCGGCTACGGTTGTCGCACCGGCGCCAAACAGGGCGGACTGCAGATCTTCCTGCCACGGGCCCAGGCGGCGGGCGCACGGATCCTCCCGAACGCGACCGTCGAGAGGATCCGGATCGTCGAGCGGAAAGGCGCCTTCCCCAAGAAGCGGCTCACCGTGCGACACACGAACGCGAGCGGCGAGGTGCATGTGCTCCGCGCCGAGGCACCGATCGTGATCGTCGCGGGGGGCGCGATCGAGACGCCGGCATTGCTCCAGCGCTCACGGATGGGGGGCGGCGGCACCGGGCGCTTCCTCCGTCTGCATCCGACCACCGGGGTCTTCGGCCGCTACGATCATCCGATCTACGGCGCCGGTGGGATCCCGATGACCACGGTGAACGACCAGTTCCATCGACTCGATGCCAACGGCTACGGGGTCTGGATCGAGAGTCCGCCCTTGCATCCGGGGATCGGGGCCCCGGCGGCCTCGGGGTTCGGTGCCGCGCATCGCGAGACGATGCTCGCCTTCGATCATCTCGGGGCGCTGGTGATCCTCGCGCGCGACGGCGCGCAGCGTGGGCAGTCTGACGGAGAGGTGCGGGCGCGCCGAGATGGGTCGCTCTCGATTGGCTATCGCCTGAGCGCCGCCGACGCGCGGCATCTGGAGGAGGGGATGGTCGCGGCGGCGCGGATCCACTTCGCCGCGGGCGCCACGTCTGTGATCACCGGGCACTCCCCCGGCATCACCCTCCGACACGACCGTGAGGTCGACCGCCTGCGCGGACTCCCGATGGGCGCCAATCAGATCACCCTCTTCTCCGCGCATGTGAATGGCACGGCACGACTTGGGGCCGATCGCACCACCAGCGGGTGCGACCCGCACGGTGAGGTCTGGGGAGCCCCCGGCGTCTTCGTCGCCGATGGCTCCCTCCTCCCCACCGCCCCCGGGGTGAACCCTCAGGAGACGATCATGGCGCTCGTCACCGTGCTCGCCGACCGCATCGCACGACGGTACCGAACCGCGTAACTTTCGCGGCGCATGTCTCACGCCGCCCTGCAGAAGCTCGCCATCGACACGGTCCGCACCCTCGCCATGGATGCGGTACAACAGGCCGAATCCGGCCACCCTGGGACCCCGATGGCCCTCGCCCCGCTCGCCTACGCGCTCTACACGCGTCATGTGCGACACAACCCCGCCGATCCGCACTGGCCCGATCGCGATCGCGTGGTGCTCTCCGCGGGCCATGCGTCGATGCTCCTCTACGCGACGCTCCACCTCTCGGGGTACGATCTCTCGCTCGACGAGATCAAGGCCTTCCGGCAGTGGGGGAGCAAGACGCCGGGCCACCCCGAGGTGGGACACACCCCAGGCGTCGAGACGACCACGGGCCCCCTCGGCCAAGGGATCGCCAACGCCGTCGGGATGGCGGTCGCCGAAGCGCATCTCGCGGCGACCTTCAATCGTGAGGGGCACGCGGCGATCGATCATCACACCTGGTTCATCGCCGGCGATGGCTGCCTCATGGAGGGGATCTCGCATGAGGCCGCCTCCTTCGCGGGCCACCAGCAGCTCGGCAAGCTCATCGGCTTCTTCGATGACAACAACATCACCATCGACGGCCGTGTCGACCTGAGCTGCAGCGACGACGTCGCGCAGCGCTTCGCGAGCTATGGCTGGCAGGTCCTCCATCTCGCCGACGTCAACGATCAGGACGCGATCGATCGCGTGATCGCCGAGGCGAAGGCCGACACGCAGCGCCCGACCCTCGTCATCACGCGCACGATCATCGGCTTCGGCTCACCCAACCGTGCCGATACCGCCAAGGCGCATGGCGAGCCGCTCGGGAAGGACGAGATCACGCTCACCAAGCAGGCGTATGGCTGGCCGAGCACCGAGCCCTTCCATGTGCCTGCGGAGTCACTCGCGCACTGGCGCGAGGCCAAGGCGCGCGGCGTGGCGATGCAGGCGGAGTGGATGACGCGCTTCATGGCGTACACGAAGACGCATCCCGAGCTCGCCAAGGAACTGGGGCGTCGCTGGCATGGCGATCTCCCCGCCGCGTGGGAGAAGGCGCTCCCGACCTTCGATGCCTCGAACGGGAAGCTCGCGAGCCGCGCCGCCTCAGGCGTGGTGATCAACGCGATCGCCCCGAGTCTCCCCGAGCTGATCGGTGGCTCCGCCGATCTCACTGGGAGCAATCTCACGAACGTGAAGGGCGCCGCGCCCTTCTCCGCGAAGGATCGAACGGGGCGGAACTTCCACTTCGGGATCCGCGAGCATGGCATGGGTGGGATCATGAACGGGATGGCGCTGCACGGCGGGGTGATCCCGTACGGCGGCACCTTTCTCGTCTTCGCGGACTACATGCGGCCGGCGATCCGTCTCGCGGCACTCATGAAGCAGCAGTGCATCTACGTCTTCACGCACGACTCCATCGGGCTCGGCGAGGACGGCCCCACGCACCAGCCGGTGGAGCAGCTCACCTCGCTGCGGTGCATCCCGGGACTCCAGGTGCTGCGCCCCGGCGATGCGCACGAGACCGCCGAGGCGTGGCGTGCCGCGCTCAAATACAAGACGGGACCGAGCGCGATCGTCCTCACGCGGCAAGCGTTGCCGTTGATCGATCGCACGACCGCGGCCCCGGCGAGCGAGGTGGCGAAGGGCGCCTATGTGCTCGTCGACGCGCCAGCGGGGACCAAGCCGTCGGCCATCCTCATGGCGAGCGGCTCCGAGGTGCAGCTCGCGCTCGCGGCACATCAGGAGCTCGCGCAGCAGGGGATCGGGACGCGCGTGGTGTCGATGTGTTCGATGGAGCTCTTCGCCGCGCAGCCGGAGTCGTATCGCGCGAGCGTGTTGCCGCGTGGCCCCAAGCGCGTGGCGATCGAGGCTGCGCATCCGATGAGCTGGTACCGCTGGGTCGGGACCGATGGCGTGGTCATCGGGATCGAGGGCTTTGGCGCGAGCGCGCCGTATCAGCGGCTCTATTCGGAGTATGGGCTCACCACCGCGGCGGTCGTCGCGGCGGTCCGCGGGTAGGAGCGGACGCATCCCGCGACACCGCGTCCTCCTCCTCACCCATCCTGACCTCGTCCCCCCGGACGCGGACGCGACCCGCTCGGCGCGCGATGCCTTTGCCGTCAAGACGGAATCCGATGTCATCACCACGCTCCGGGCGAGCGGTCACGAGGTCCACGTCCTCGGCGTGCAATGGGAGCTGCACCCCATCCGCGAGGCCGTCGAACGCATCCAACCCGACCTCGTCTTCAATCTCCTCGAGGAGTTCTACGGCGAGACGACCTACGATCACAACGTCGTCTCATATCTTGAGCTGAAGCGGATCCCGTACACCGGATGCAACCCGCGCGGGCTCGTCCTCGCGCGGGGGAAGGCGATCTCCAAGATGCTCGCCACCCATCACCGGATCCGGGTCCCGCGCTTCGCCGTCTTCCCGCGGGGAAAGAAGGCGCGCCGCCCGCGCGACCTCACCTTCCCACTCATCGTGAAGTCACTCGTCGCCGATGCATCGCTCGGGATCGCGAAGGCCTCCGTCGTCGATTCCGACGAGAAGCTCGCCGAGCGTGTGCGCTTCATCCATGAGCGGATCGGCCACGATGCGATCGCCGAGCAGTTCATCATCGGGCGCGAGCTCTCGGTGAGCGTGATGGGGAATGATCGCCTCCGCGCCTTCACCCCCTGGGAGCTCCGACAGACCTCGCTCGCCGCCGACGAACCGCTGATCGCCACGGAACGGCTGAAGCACGATCCCATCTTCCAGCAGCGCCATGGCGTCGTGATCGGTCCCGCGACCGACCTCCCCGAGGAGGTCATGACCAAACTGATCCGCGACAGCAAGCGGATCTATCGGCTGCTCGAGCTCTCCGGGTACGCACGCATCGACTTCCGACTCGACGCCGAGGGACGGAGCTACTTCCTCGAGGCGAATCCCAATCCTGACATCGCGCAGAGCGAGGAGTTCGCGCAGTCCGCCGCGCACGATGGGCTCCCGTACCCTGCTCTCCTCGATCGACTCCTGCAGCTCGGGCTCGACCGCGCATCATAGGCTGCAGTCAGGCGCCGCCTGGCGAATCGCCTGCGTCCACCACTCAACACTTGGCTGTCCCTCGACGTACTCTCCTCGATGCCTATCCTCCGCACCCTTCGGCGCGCCGGCCTCGTCGGCGCGCTCCTCGTCTCGGCCCTCCCCGCTGTCACCGGCGCCCAGAGCGACCGCGATCCACGCCTCCGCGTCTTCCTCGACTGCCAATTCGGTGGCTGCGATCGGAACTTCTTCATCAACGAACTCCCCTTCGCCCTCTGGACGCAGGATCGACTCGATGGGGACGTGCATCTCCTCATCACCCGACTCGGCACGGCGAGCGGAGGCGGTGCCTACACCCTCACCTTCCTCGGCCAGCGCCGATTCGCCGGACGGGGCGATACCCTCACGACCCAGCTCCCTCCCAACACCACCGAGGATCTCCGGCGGCGGGAGCTCGCACGGGTCATGAAGCTCGGGCTCGTCCCCTATCTGACGCGCCTGCCAGGACAGGAACGCTTCTCCGTCGCCTACGCCGTGCCGAAGGACGCCCCCGCGGCCCCCGACCTCTCGGCGGTGCAGGACCCGTGGAATCTCTGGGTCTACCGCCTCCGGGCGAATGGGGGTGGGAGCGCCGAGAGTCGCGCGAGCAACTATGAGCTCACCAGCAACGTCAGCGCCTCGCGCGTGACCGAGACGTGGAAGGTCACCTTCTGGGGCGGGCAGGAATACCGCTTCAATCGCTTCAAGCTCTCCGATTCCACGGAGCGACGCTTCATCCTCCGCAACGCCGATGCCGGCGCACGGATCGTGCGCAGTCTCAGTGACCATTGGTCGGTGGCCGGGCGCGCCAACGCAGGCTTCACCGAGTTCCGGAATCAGGACCTCTATGGCTCGCTCGAGGCGGCGGCGGAGTACAACCTCTTCCCCTGGCAGGAGGCGACGAGCCGCCAGCTCCTCGGGATCATCTCCATCGGGGGACGCTACTTCGATTACCGCGAGGAGACGATCTACGGGCAGCGGACCGAATTCCGACCGGTCGCGCGCGCCATCCTCGCGGGGGAGAGCCGGCAGACCTGGGGGACGATCGACGCCGCCCTTCGCTATACCAAGTACCTCCACGATGCCCGGACCTACAGCCTCGGCTTCAATGGTCGGACCAACATCCGACTCACCCGCGGCCTCTCGATCGAGCTCCGCGGCGAGGCCGCCAAGGTGAACGATCAGCTCTTCCTCGCCCGCGGGAGCGCCTCCGACGATGAGGTCCTCACTCGGCAGCGGGCCCTCGCCACCGCCTACCGACTGAACGGCGGGGTGGGGCTCAGCTTTACCTTCGGTTCCATCTATAATTCCATCGTGAACCCGCGCCTCGAAGAACTCGGCAACTGAGTCGGATGTCTCGCGACGACACCCCGCGCGATGGCCTCCTCGGGCTGACCTATCGCCAGCTCGTGGCACTCATCGCGCTTGTGAACGCCTTCATCGCGACCTATCTGCATCTTTGGAAGATCGGGAAGGCGGGCACCCTCGCGTGTGGGGGGAACGGAGGATGTGCGGTCGTCCAGTTCAGTCAGTGGAGCTGGGTCCGTCTGCCCTGGCAGGACCCCTCGAGCCTCGGGGTTGATGTCGCGCTGATCGGCGCAATCGGCTACACCGTGGTGTTACTCGCCGCGCTCTGGGGCGCGCGCGAATCTCTCGCCGATGCGCGGGGCCCAGTGATCGCCCTCGCTGGGCTCGTCTTTCCCGCGATCCTCTTCACCGTCCGGCTCAAGTACGCTGAATGGGTCGTGTTAGGCACCTTCTGCCCCTGGTGCTTCATCTCGACCGTCTCGATCACCCTCCTCGGGGTGCTCGTCGCCCTCGAGTGGCGGCGGGTCAGGCGACTCGCTCGAGGGCGCGCCGCAGCCGACTGACGACCTCCTCGATCTGCGCTGGCGAGATGATCAATGGCGGGGAGAGGGCGAGGATATCCATCGTGCTCCGCACCAAGAGATCCTGGTTGAAGAACGCCTCGACGAAGACGTCGTAGGCCCGTGAGCCCGGGGCATCTGGGCGCGGGGCGAGTTCGATCCCCGCGACGAGTCCGAGGTTACGGACATCGATCACATGCGGGGCATCGCGCAGGGTGTGCACGGCCTCTTCCCAGACCGGCGCAAGTGCGGCGACGCGCGTGAGCAGCGCCTCGTCCTCATAGAGCTGCAGCGTCGCGAGTCCGGCCGCCGCCGCGAGCGGGTGCCCGCTGTACGTGTACCCGTGGAAGAACTCGACCCCGCTCTTCGTGGCATGGACCACCGTGTCGTGGATCGCGCCACGCACCGCCGTCGCCCCCATCGGCACAGCGGCGTTGGTGATCCCCTTCGCCATCGCCATGAGATCCGGCGTGACGTTGAAGTACTGCGCCGCGAACGGCGTGCCGAGTCGACCGAAGCCTGTGATCACCTCATCGAAGATCAGCAGGATCCCATGCTGGTCGCAGATCGCACGGAGTCGCTCGAGATAGCCGACCGGTGGGATCAGCACCCCGGTGCTCCCCGCCACCGGCTCCACGATCACCGCGGCGATCGTCTCACCCCCACGGGTCGCGATGATCCCCTCCAAGGCGTCAGCGAGCTCCGCGCCCTGCGCCGGCATCCCGCGCGAGAAGGCGTTGCGTGCGAGGTCATGCGTGTGCGGGAGATGATCGACCTGCGGAAGGAGCTGCGCGGCAAACGCCGTACGATTGGGTGCGATCCCGCCGACTGAGATCCCACCGAAGCCGACGCCATGATACCCGCGGAGCCGTCCGACGAATCGCGTCCGCTGCGTCTCCCCGCGCGCCTGGTGATATGCCAAGGCGATCTTGAGCGCGGTATCGACCGCCTCGGAGCCTGAGTTCGAGAAGAAGACCTGCGTGAGCCCCGGCGGGAGGATCCGCACGAGGCGCTCGGCGAGGGCGAAGCTCCCCGGATGCCCCATCTGGAACCCGGGGGCGAAATCCAACTGTGCCGCCTGCCGCGCGATCGCCTCGACGATCGGCGCCCGCGCATGCCCCGCATTCACACACCAGAGCCCCGCCGTCCCATCGAGGATCTGCCGCCCATCAGCCGACTGGTAGTGCATCTCCTTCGCGCCGACGAGCATCCGAGGCCGCGCCTTGAACGCCTTGTTGGCGGTAAAGGGCATCCAAAGGTTGTCTAGGTTTTGAGGGCTGGCAGTAACGACAGACATGGGTGGCTGGGGGTTGATTGTCACGGTTGGGAAACTACTCTGTAGCAGGGCCGCCTCGCCCGGGGGCCCCAGAAACACCCGGGCGGACGCACCGTGTTCAACGCTGCACCACTCGCACCTTCCTTTGAAAGAGGAGTACGGCATGTCGAGGTTCACCCCACCCCGGGTCATCCTGAGCGCCTTCCTGACGCTGGCGCTCATGGTCGGATCCCTTGGCGCGCAGGGCGCCACCGGTGTGATCACCGGAAAGGTCACCGCGAAGGGGACCAATGAAGCGCTCGCCGAGACGCGCGTCGTCCTCGTGGGAACCGCGGTCGCGGTCTTCACGAACGCGCAGGGCGAGTACCGCATCCCGAACGCCCCGGTAGGCGCTCGCCAGGTGACGGCGTATCGCGTCGGGTACCAGGCGGCCACGGACACCGTCCGCGTCGTCGCGGGCCAGACCGCGACCCTCAACCTCTCGATGGCGGTCTCGCGCGTCCAGCTCTCGGACGTCGTCGTGACCGGCACGGTGGGGAACCAGGAGCGTCGCGCGCAGGCGGCGACCGTCGCCAGCGTCGACGTCGCGCAGATCGCCAAGGACTCCCCGGCCCAGAACGTCGGCCAGCTCCTCCAGTCGCGTGTACCGAGCGTCTCGGTGAGCTCCGCCTCGGGGACCGCCGGCACCTCGCGTCGCATCAACATCCGCGGCGCTGCCTCAGTCAACCTCTCCAACTCCCCGCTCGTCTTCGTCGACGGCATCCGCCTCGTCGAGGGGACGGTTGGGCTTGGCCAGAGTGGCCAGGTCGCCGACCGCCTCAACAACATCAACCCCGAGGATATCGAGTCCATCGAGGTGGTGAAGGGGCCAGCGGCCGCGACGCTCTACGGCGCCGACGCCTCCGCCGGCGTAATCCAGATCATCACTAAGAAGGGCCGCGCCGGGGTCCCGCGCTTCACGCAGAACCTCACCCTGGAGACCGGCGCGGTCGACCAGGCGTGGACCCCGCCCGACAACTACGCCAACTGCTCTGCGGCGCTCGTCGCCCCGACGAGCACCAACCCCCTCTGCCGCGGGCAGGCGGTCGGCGCGCTTGTCTCCGATAATCCGCTCGTCCGTGAAGGCGCCTTCCGTAAGGGCCAGATCGGGAACTTCGCCTACTCGGCGAGCGGGGGCGGTCAGGGGTACGGGTACTTCTTCTCGGTCAACCGTGACCAGCAGACCGGCACCCTCCCGAACAACGAGTTCGGGCGCTCGTCGCTCCGCACCAACTTCAACTTCGTCCCCGACGCGCGCGTGACCGTCAACGCGACGATCGGACTCCAACAGTCGCGCCTCCGCGCGCCGGACAACGACAACAACATCTTCGGCTACCTCGGTGGCGGCCTCCTCGGCACTCCAACGAGCCGCACCGATGACGGCTCGGGGAACAACGGCTGGTTCGGCTTCAACCGCAACCTTGCCGCCATTCAGGCGATCGACCGCCAGCTCTACACCCGCGGGACCACCGCCGGCATCACCGTCAGCTACGTCCCGGTGAGCTGGTTCACCCACAAGCTCACCGTCGGTGGCGACCTCACCTGGGATGAGCAGTACAACTACTTCCCGAAGAACGGCCGCACCCAATACGGCGGCCTGACCGACGGCGGTTCGAACAACCAGATCCGCAACTCAGTCCAGCGCTACACCTTCGACTACACCGCCAACGCGCGTCGCGAGTTCGGCGAGTCGAAGCAGTGGGAGCTCAATGCGACCGCCGGCATCCAAGCGATCATGACCCGCAGCGAGGGGATCTCCGCGACGGGCACCGGCTTCGTCGTCAACAGCAACAACGTGATCAGCGCCGCCTCGCAGACCTCCGCCGGCGGCTCCGAGACGATGGTCCGTCAGCGCGGGTGGGTCGGCCAGGCGCAGCTCGGCCACCTCAACCGTCGCTTCCTCCAGGTCGGTGTCCGCGTCGATGAATTCTCAGTGTTCGGCGCCGAGGCCGACCCGGCGATCCTGCCGAAGGTCGGCGGGTCGTGGGTCGTCTCCGATGAGAACTTCTACGGCGGCTTCGCCTCGCTGGTGAACACCCTCCGCCTCCGCGCAGCGTGGGGCCAGACCGGGCGTGCCCCGGGCGCGGGCGCCTCACTCGTCACCCTCGCCGCCGCCCCGAGCATCTCGGGCACCTCGGCGATCGCCGGCGCGGTGCCGGCCAACCCCGGCAACGACAGTCTCCGGCCGGAGCGCGGGACCGAGATCGAAATGGGCTTCGATGCCAGCTTCCTCAATGAGAAGCTCGCCCTCGAGGTGACCTACTTCGACAAAACCACCAACGACCTCATCCTGAGCCGGCCGCTCCCGCCGTCGCTCGGCTTCACCCAGAACCCGCAGGTCAACGTCGGGTCGGTGACGAACAAGGGGCTCGAGGTGACGCTCTCCACGACGCCGATCGAGATGCGCAACTTCCGCTGGGACCTCCGCGGCGGCTTCGCGACCCTGGAGAACACGCTGACCGACCTCGGTGGCATCAGCCCCTTCGGGACCCTCAATCGCTTCACCGAGGGGTACCAGCTCGGCTCGTGGGTCTCCAAGACCATCCGCAGCATCGATCAGACCACCGGCGTCGTCACCGTCTCCGACACGCTCGAGGCCGTGGGCAACGTCTTCCCAACGCTCGAGGGAACGCTGACCAGTACGATGACCTTCTTCAATCAGCTCCGGGTCACCGCGCAGGTCGACACCAAGCAGGACTTCTTGGTTTACAACAACACGGAGTACTTCCGTGAGACGCAGCTGGTCCGCTCGAATAACCGGTTGGACACCCTCGTCCTCCCGCGCCTCGAGCGCCTCCGCCGCTACGGCAACCCGACCGCCGGCAGGCCGGCCTTCGTCCAGCAGAACGGGAACGCCACCACGGTAGCCGAGGCGCGCGACGGCTTCCTTCAGCCGGGTGACTTCGTCCGACTGCGTGAGGTCGGAGTGACCTGGGACCTGCCGAAGGGCCTCGTCGGCTTCCTTGGTCCGGTCCAGACCGCCTCGCTCGGCTTCGCCATGCAGAACGTGAAGCTCTGGAAGGACAAGGGCTTCACCGGCGCCGATCCTGAGGTCATCTCCAACGGCGCGACCCAGTTCGGTCGCGACGACTTCCTGACCCTCCCCAATCCACGAACCACCGTGGTGCGGCTCAACCTGACCTTCTGAGGCCTGCCCAACATGCAATTTACTCGATTCTCCCGGGCGACCGTGCGACTGGCCGGCACGGCCGCGCTCCTCGCCTCGACCGCGTGCAGCGACTTCCTCACAGTGAAGAACCCGTCGGTCATCGACGCCGGGGCCGTCAATCCAGTGGACGATGCCGCTACCCTCGCCCTCTCGGGCCAGCAGTCGTACTCCTCAGCCCTCGGCTGGCTGATCATGTACGGCTCCTGGTTCACCGGCGAGGCGCTCGTCTCCGAGACCTTCCCGACCCGCAATGAGTTTGGGCGGCGCGACGTGCTAGCCCAAAATGGCTCGCTCTCGAGCGACGTCTGGTTCCCGCTCTCCCAGGCGGCCGCCGGTAACAGCCTGATCATCAAACTCGCCCTTCCGACGCCGGAGTCGAACATCAACTACGTCCGGGCGCATACCTGGCTGGGCTACGCCTTCACGTTGATGGCCGAACAGTTCTGCCAGGGAGTCGTCGCCGGAGGCCCACTCCTCTCGACCAACGACATGCTCGATTCGGCGATTACCAATTTCTCGGCGGCGATCGCGAAGGGCACAGCGAACGGGACGACGGCCGCGGTTCAGCTGGCAAACGTTGCCCGTGTCGGACGCGCCCGCGCCTACCTCCAGCGGCAGAATAAGGCCGCGGCGGCCGCGGATGCCGCGTTGGTCCCGGCCGGATTCGTCTTCTCCTTCACGCACCTCGACGACCCGACTAACCGCACCCGGTTGAGCAACCGGATGTGGCAGTTCACCTTCGACCGCGGGTCGATCTCGGTGGCGCCGGCCTTCCGCATCACCGACAATCGGATCGCGTACCGGCTCGGCAGTCAGGGCTCGCCGGTACTCGTGGCTCAGGACCCGAACTCTGGGGCCTTCGTGGTCCAGCAGAAGTATCCGACCTACGCCTCCCCGGTGCGCGTCGCCTCGAAGCTCGAGGCTGACTACATCGCCGCCGAGGCGGGGACGACGGCCAGTCGGATCAGCCTCATCAACGCGCGGCGTGCGGGGGGAGGTCAGGTGCCCTACGCCGGTGCGACCGATGATGCGAGCGTTCTTCAGGAATTGATGACACAGAAGTCACTCGACTTCTACCTCGAGGGGCAGCGCCTCGGTGACTGGCGCCGCAACCCGACCAGTGTCAGGAACATACCGGTCGCGGGCGCGCAGTACTTCAAGCCGGGGTTCCCGGCGATCGGAAACCAGACCTGCTATCCACTCCCGGTCTCAGAGACGGACAACAATCCGAACATCCCGAAGGGCTGATCGGATCGGACCAGCAGGATGAAACGGGGGGTGGCGCTGACGGCGTCACCCCCCGTTTCACATCAGCCACATCGTAGCGCGAAATCGAACGCCGCCTCAAAGGTCCGCCCCCATGGGAGCCGCACATCAATCGGCGAGGTGACTCGGCACCGCGTGCCGATCACACCTGAAAGATCGGTGGTCATCGTGACGCGCCCCCGCACCGCCACGCGGAGCTCACTCTCGATCGTCGCTGTCTGCGCCGCCGTCAACCGGAAGGGATCCCAACCCCGCGCGTGAACCGAGGCGACCAGCGCCGGCCGGATCCGACTCTTGTGGAGATCATCGTCGAGCCATCGGTCGAGGAGGAAGGCCGCCTGCGAGGCCTGCCGATCGGGGAACAGTGCGACGGATGAATCATGCGCCACCAACCATCGCACCACGCCATGCGCGACCGCGGTCCCCACCGCATTGCCCGCGGTGTTCCATCCGCCGTAGCCGACGAGCGACGCAAATAGGCCGCTAGAGACCAGGAGATCGGTCAGCGTCGTATCCGCTCCTTGGATTGAACCCGAGGGATCGACATCCGCGAGGATAACCGGGTACGCACTCTCTCGCACCAGCGCGGCGGCGCGCACGGATCTCTCGGGCGTGGCGCGGGCCGTATGGACAACGAGCTGGAGCGCGACCTCGTCCGGCGTTCTCGCGCCTCTGGCATCAGGGATCCGAGCCCCCGCGAGCCGGAGATGCGCCCGCACCGTTTCCGCGAGCGGCCGATCCTCGAACGGCATGAGGCGCGCGCTATCGTCGGGCGCCACATACTGGACGCCGACCAGCGGTGAACGTCCGCGAAGGGCCGTGAGCGCTCGCGCCACGAGCAGCATCCCGAACTCATCCGTCCCACTCTGGATGCTGATGCGCTCTTGGAGCCTACGCCGAGCGATCTGTGCCGTGAGCTGCTCCCGCTCACCGAGATGCACGCCGCGCGCACGGGCATCGTCCTGCGTGAAGACGAGATGCGTGAGCACACCCTCGGCGCTCAGATCCAACAGCGCCTCATGCACCCGCACGTTCCGCGCACGGGCCACCCGATACGCGGTCAAGATCGCCTCAGGGATCCGCGCCCGGAGTCGCACGAGCTCCTCGGCCTCTGCGGGGCGCATCGAGTCGGGCGCGATCTCCGCCCATCGGGCGAGCGCCTCGCGATACCCTTCGTTCTGGCCATCGGCGGTCGGCGCGAGCCGCATCAGACTCGCCGACGCGTAGATGGGGAGTCGTGGATACCGCGCACGGATCTCTCGAAGGAGCTGGAGACGAGCCAGCGCCTGCTCCACGTTCCCGCTTTCGAGGGTCCGTGAGGCGACGAGCCCACCGTAGGCGAGGAGATCGACCGAGACGATCACCGCATCCACCTGCGCAGTGTCGCGAGGACGCGCCGTCCTGCGCGGGGCGAGCGCGATCGTCGTACGCATCCAGCGCTGAACCGCGTCCGCGTCGGCCGGTTGCGTGAATCGGCCGAGGAGCTCGCGCGGTGGCGTCACCACCGTCGCGCCCGCGATCGCCCCGATGCGCACAGGGAAGTCGACCGAGGAGGGCCGATCATCGAGCGGGATCAGCAGGAGGCGAGGCCCCTGTGTTTGGCCCGGCGACGGCCCTTGGCCGAGGACTGGCACCCCGAACAACAGCGCGGCGATGAGGATCCTGCCCCGGAGCCGGATCCTCATCACCTGCGTGCTCACTCCATCCCTGGACACCGTCCTAAGATGGTGCTGACGACGATCGCCTGCCGGACATCGGCGGGGCGCTTGAGGGTGTGCAACACGGGATGCGGCGCCCGGGCGACCGGATGGACCACCGGACGCGGCCCACGCGGCCCCTCGGGAGCGGGCGACGGCACCGGCGCGCGGCGGGCGCTTGGCGCCTTGGGCGTGGGCCGCGCTGGTGGGGGCGCTGGCTTCCGCGGTCGAGCTGTCCCGCGCAGGATCTCTTCGAGATCGAAGATAATCTCCGGTGACGAGCGTTCGGGTTCCGACTCCCGCTCCAGCGGCGGCCGCTTGGCGCGCCGCTGCCACCGCTGAATCAGATCGATCAACCCCGCGGCGAGGATGAAGAGGACGGGAAGGAGCTGTTCCACGAGTCGCTATCGATGAAGGATCGGTCGATCAGCGCGGCTTGGCCGGCGTCGGTGGCTCATCGCCCCCGGCGATGGCACTCCGCATCGCGGTATCGGCCTGCACGTTCTTCATCTTGTAATAGTCCATGATCCCGAGGTTCCCCTGCTTGAACGCCTCGGCCATCGCGCGCGGCACCTCGGCCTCGGCCTCGACGACGCGGGCGCGCATCTCCTGCTCGAGCGCCACCGCCATCGCCCGGCGCTCCTCCGCCTTCGCCTGCGCGATCTGCTTGTCGGCGTTCGCCTGGTCGATCTGCAGCTTGGCCCCGATGTTCTCTCCGACATCGACATCGGCGATGTCAATCGAGAGGATCTCATAGGCTGTCCCGGCGTCGAGCCCCTTGCTCAGGATGTGCTTGGAGATGTGATCGGGATTCTCGAGCACGTCCTTGTGGTTCTCCGCAGAACCGATGGTGCTCACCATCCCCTCGCCCACGCGGGCGATGATCGTCTCCTCACCGGCGCCACCGACGAGGCGATCGATGTTCGTGCGCACCGTCACGCGCGAGACCGCGATCAGCTGGATCCCGTTCTTCGCGATCGCCGCGATCTTCGGCGTCTCGATCACCTTCGGGATCACCGACATCTTCACCGCCTCGAGCACGTCGCGCCCCGCGAGGTCGATCGCCGCCGCGCGCTGGAAGGTGAGCGGGATGTTCGCCTTGTCGGCGGAGATGAGCGCATTCACCACGCGCACCACGTTCCCGCCCGCGAGATAGTGCGCCTCGAGCTCGTTGAGCGAGATCGAGAGCCCCGCCTTCACCGCACCGATGCGCGCCGTGATCACCGTGCCCGGCGGCACGCGCCGGAGCCGCATCCCGACGAGCGTCGAGAGGCCCACGTAGGCCCCGGAGGCCCAAGCCGCCACCCAGAGGTTGACGGGGACGAGGAAGAGGAGGACGCCGAGCCCCGCGATCACGAGGAGGAGGAGTCCGATACCACCACCAATCAGTTCAGCCATGTCAGGTCATCTCAGAGTAAAGGTCAAACAACACGACGCACCACGATGCGGTTCCCCTCCATGCGCGTGACGACGATCGGCACACCAGCCGCGATCATCTCTCCTTCGGAGACCACGTCCACGCGCACCCCGTCGATGAGAGCGATCCCGGCAGGACGCAGCGGCGTCGCCGTCTGCCCCTGCTGTCCCACATGGGTCGTCGGGGCCACCACCGGCGCCGGCGGCGCATCCCCCATCCCCTGCGGGAGGGACGCATCGAGCACCAACTGCCGACTGAAGGGCGTATGCCGGATGAATCGGAAGGCGACGAGGCTCCCGATCAGCGCGACGATCATCGCCAATGCGACGCGCCCCATCGCCCCGAAGAACGCCGCCATCGTCGACCCATGACCGATCAGGCTCAACGAGAAGCCGGCGAGCGTCGAGATGATCCCCGCGATCCCCGCGATCCCGAACCCGGGGATCACGAAGACCTCAAGTGTGATCAGCGTCAGCCCGAGCCCCACGAGGATCAGCTCCTCCCACCCCACGAGCTCCACCGTGTAGTGGCCCGCGAGGACGAGGATGAGACTCAGGATCCCGAGCCCACCCGGCACACCGAACCCCGGCGTCCTGAGTTCGATGATGATCCCGAGCGTCGCGATCGAGAGAAGGAGCGAGGCCACCACCGGATGCGTGAGCAGTCGGACGAACCCCTCGCCCCAGTTGGGTGAAAGTCGCACGATCTCGGCGGTGCCGAGGTCGATCCCGTTGAGCAACGAATCCAAGGTGTTCGCCTGACGATCGGCGACCTGCCGCGCCAACGCCTCGTTCGTCGTCAGCGTCAGCAGCTTGCCCTTCGGACTGAGCCCAGGGATCTCGACGTCGCGGTCTACCATCGCCTCCGCGATCGCGAGCGGACGTCCGCGGCTCTCCGCTGTCGCGCGGAACTCTTTCCGGACATACGAGACCGTCTTCTCCTCCACCGGGCTCGCCTCGCCGCCGGTGGGACTCAGCTGCACCGGGGTCGCGGCGCCGATCGTCGCTCCCTCGGTCATCACGATCTCCTTCGCGGCGAGACTGATCAGCGCCCCCGCGGAGATCGCGCGGCGATTCACGAAGGCGATCGTGCGCACTGGCGACGCGAGGAGCGCGTCACGGATCACCACGGCGGCATCGACGCGGCCACCGAAGGTATTGATATCGAGGATCAAGGCATCGGCCTGGGACTCCTCCGCCTCGGCGAGTGCCCGCTTCACGAACGGGGCGAGCCCCATGTCGATCGTCCCCTCGATCGGGATGACGATGACGCGCGGAGCGGATTGGGCGACGGCCGTGGTCGCGAGCGACACGAGCGACGCGACGGTCAGGAGGGCGGTTCGACGGAAGGAGGTCCAGAGCACAGCGCTACCCGGGAGAGAGGTCTACTGGAAGATACCCCGCGGTCAGTAGGAACGGGGCTCTGGCGGGCGCCGGTTCTGCCAGTGTCGCCAGCAGGCGACGAGTCCGCCGATCACGGAGCCGAACCAGATGAGATCGCCGACGCGACGCAGCTGATCGGCGATCGCGAGATCGCTCCGTAGGAGGTCGAAGGTTCGGAGGAGGTAGTTCCAATCGTGGTCGTCCCCTTCGCCCCCCATCGAGACGAGTGGAAGCTCCAGCGCCCGCGCATCCCCGACGTACCACGAGAGGTCGCCGAGGGCCGCCGCGAGCCAGAGGCCGGCGATCGCGATTCCCACCCCATCCCGGGTGCGCCACATCAGCGCCCCAGCCCCAATCGGGACCAGGAGCTGCATCAGCGACCCACCGGCAATGGTCATGAACTCGTTCCCGAAGAGCGCAAAGAAGAGGTGGCCGAACTCGTGTGCCCCGAAGGTGATTCCCCCGAAGAGACCCCGGCCGATCTCCCGGAATGGGCCACGGGCCTGTGCGGCGACGAAGAGGAGGACCACCAGACGCCACCACGTGGTCTAGCGCCGGAAGGGATCGCTGAACCGGGCATCCACCGCGAGCGTCTCGTCAGTGAGCGTCCGCAGGAAGGCCACCAGCGCCGCACGCTGCTCCGCCGTGAACCCGAACCGGCGCGGGATCCCACTCGGCGGTCCACCCGGGACGAGCGGCGGCGCCATCAGTCGATTATCCAGCGTCGGCCCCGCCTGGATCCCGCTGTCATAGAACTCGATCACCTGCTCCAGCGTCGCGAAGCGACCGTCATGCATGAAGCGACCACTCCGGCCGACCTGCTTCAATGAGGGCGAACGGAAGATGCGCGTCTCCCCCGCATCGAGCCCGTTGCTCCGTGAATTGGCATTGAGGGAGAAACTCGGCGGGACATGACACGCAGCGCACCCACTCCCCTGGAAGAGTTGCTTGCCCTGGGTCTCCTCCGGCGTGAGCGCGGGGAAGGGACCGTTGAGCGACCCTTGAGGGTTGGCGGGGGTGAAGATCGGTGCGGCGGCGAGGTCCCACCGACTCGTGGTCGAGACGATGCTTCGCACGTACTGCGCCAGCGCGCGCTGCACACGATCCTCGGTGACCACCGAATCCCCGAATGCCATCCGGAAGAGCGGGGCGTAGTACGGACGCTCGCGGAGCCGAGTGAGCGCCGCCACGATCCCACCATGCGCCGCATCGAACCCCATCTCACCGGGATCCTGGATTGGCTGCGTCGACTGGGCCTCCAACGTGGCGGCGCGGCGATCCCATAAGAACCGCCCACTCTCGTTGAACCGCGCATTCACCAACCGCATCGAGTGCGCCGAGGTCAGTGCCCCCTCGAACCCCCGACTGAACCGCGCCGAATCCCCAAATGCAACGGTCTGCGCATGGCAGGTCGCACAGGAGACCGTCCCGTTCCGACTCAACTGCCGCTCATAGAAGAGGACGCGCCCGAGGGTCGCCCCCGCATCGGAGATCGGCGCCCCTATCGTGCGATCCTCCCGCCCCAGCACCGCGGCGTCGAAGTACGCCGGCAGCGTGACCGGGGCGTAGCGTGGCAGGTTCTCAGGATCGATCAGGAGGGCCGCCCGGATGGCAGCATGTCCCTCGGCGAAGGGATCGGTGGGGTGTTCAGAACAGCCGACCGTCACCACGAGCAGGGAGAAAAAGAGGAAGCGTCGGCGCATGGGAGGGTGATGATGTTGGATCCGATGATATGACGTCCGAGCCGACCCCCTGCTAATCTCTCGCCGACCTCCCGTCCGCGTAAGGCGTCCCGTCGTACATGGATCAGGACCGTGGTACGTTTCCATGTTGCCATGCCACGTCATCTCATGCGCCTATCGTGCTGGGTCGTACTCACGTACCTCGCCTTCGGACCCGCACTCGGGCATGCGCAGCAAACAGCGCTCGTGATGCTCGGCACGGGGACTCCGAACGCTGATCCCGACCGCAGCGGACCCGCCGTCGCCGTGGTGCGGGCCGGACGATCCTATCTCATCGACGCGGGTCCCGGCGTCGTACGTCGTGCCGCAGCAGCGGCCGCGCTCCATGCGGATTCCGCACTGCAACCGCGCAATCTGCGCACCCTCTTCCTCACCCATCTCCACTCCGATCACACCGTCGGGCTCCCCGATCTGATCCTTTCGGCTTGGACGCTCGAGCGCGATGTCCCGCTCGAGGTCTATGGGCCGCCAGGGACGCAGGCGATGGTCGATCACCTCCTCGCGGCGTACGCCGCCGATATCCGGAATCGGATCGACGGGCTCGAACCCGCGAACCCCACCGGCTATCAGGTGCGGGTGCACGAGATCGCCCCCGGCCTGATCTTCGAGGATGGCAATGTGACTGTCACCGCCTTCGCCGTCCCACATGGCGATTGGGAGGTCGCCTTCGGCTATCGATTCCAAAGCATCGATCGGTCGATCGTCATCTCCGGGGATACGCGCGCAAGCGACACCGTGGTGGAGGCCTGCCGCGGCTGCGACCTCCTCGTGCACGAGGTCTACTCCGCCGAGCGCTTCCGGACGCGACCACCCGCCTGGCAGGCCTATCATGCGAAGGCGCACACCTCGACCACCGAGCTTGCCGACGTCGCCAGTCGCGCTGCCCCGAAACAGCTTCTCCTCTACCACCAACTCTTCTGGGGCACGACAGACGAGGGGTTGATCGTCGAGATACGCGCGGCCGGGTACAAGGGACCGATTCGCTCCGCCGCCGACCTCACGCGATACTGAGGCTATCCGCCCCACCGAGACGGCCGGTATCTTCCACGCTATGCGCCTGTCTCGTCTCTCTCTCGTCGTTCTCGCTCTCCTCCTGAACGGCGCGCCCACTCCGGTGCACACTCAGGCAGGGCCCTCCGCATCGACGGCGTCGACCCCACGCATCGCCGTGATGTCGGCCTTCGAGACCGAACTCGTCGCCCTCCGCGCCGCCGCGAAGATCACGAGCATCCAGGTCGTGAACGGTCGCACCTGGTACCTCGGCACCCTCGCCGGCCACAAGGTCGTGCTCCTCCTGAGCGGCTACAGCATGGTCAACGCGGCGATGACCACGCAGGCCCTGCTCGATCGACTCCCTATCCGCACGATCGTCTTCTCCGGGATCGCCGGTGGGGTGAACCCTGGGCTCGACGTGGGCGATGTGACGGTGCCCGCCCAGTGGGGCAACTATCAGGAGCAGGTCTTCGCGCGCGAGACCCCCACCGGGTTCGCCCCCGCCCGTACCACTACGACCTTCGGCGGCTTCGGGATGATGTTCCCGCAAGGGACCTCGGTCACCGTGCGCGGCGCGCCTGATTCGCTCGAACGCCGCTTCTGGTTCCCCGTCGACACCCTCGCCCTCCGCATCGCGCGCGAGGTCGCCGCCCGCGTCCCCCTCGCGCGCTGCACCACGGACACGAACTGCCTCCCACATCAGCCACGCGTGGTCGTCGGTGGCAATGGCGTGAGCGGCCCCACCTTCGTCGACAACGCCGCCTACCGCGAGTGGAGCTGGCGCACCTTCCGCGCCGATGCCCTCGACATGGAGACCGCCGCCGTCGCGGTGGTCGCGCACGAACATCGGGTTCCCTACATCGCCTTCCGCTCCCTCTCCGATCTCGCCGGTGGCGAGACGGGGGACAACGTCATGCGCACCTTCGGGCGGCTCGCCGCCGCGAACTCCGCCACCGTGGTGATGGCGTTCCTTCAGGCCTTCCCACGCCGATGATCGGCGCGCTGCGACGCGACCTCCGCGCAGCCATGGCTCGCGGTGAGACCACACTCGCCACCGAGATGCGCGCTGGCCTCGCGACCTTCCTCGCGATGGCCTACATCATCGTCGTGAATCCCGCGATCCTCGAGGCTGCGGGACTCCCCCGCGATGCTTCGGTCACCGCCACGATCCTCTCGGCGATCGTCGGGACCCTGTTGATGGGCCTCTACGCACGGCGGCCCTTCGCCGTCGCCCCCTACATGGGGGAGAACGCCTTCATCGCCTTCACCGTCGTGCAGGGGATGGGGATCTCCTGGCAGGTCGCACTCGGCGCGATCTGCCTCGCGGGGATCGTCTTCGCCCTCCTCACGGTGCTCCGCATCCGTGCGTGGCTCGCCGATGCCCTCCCCCGCTCCCTCACACGGAGCTTCGCCGTCGGCATCGGCTTCTTCATCACCTTCATCGGGCTCACCGACCTCGGCATCGTGCGCGACGGGATCCCCGGAGCCCCCGTCGCGCTCGGAGACCTCACGGCGCCCGCCACCGCCCTCGGACTCGGTGGCGTCCTCCTCACCGCGATCCTCCTCGCACGAAAGACCACCGGCGCCCTCCTCATCGGGATCGTCGCCACCGCGCTCGCCTCCTTCACGCTCGGCGTCACCCCATGGCCATCGGCGGTGGTCAGTGCGCCGCCGAGCCTCGCACCGATCGCCGGTCAGCTCGATCTCGTGGGCGCTCTCACCCCACGCGCCCTGCCGATTGTCCTCCTCGTCTTCGTGATGGCGTTCGTCGACACCCTCGGGACGCTCTACGGGCTCTCCTCACAGGCGGGACTCCTCGACGCCGAAGGGCGCTTGCCCGATGTCGAACGTCCGATGCTCGCCGATGCCCTCGGCAACATCGCAGCCCCACTGCTGGGCACCACCACGAGTGGGGCCTATATCGAATCAGCCGTCGGGATCGGCGAGGGGGGACGCACCGGTGTGGTCGCGGTGGTGGTGGCGCTCCTCTTCGGCTTGGCCCTCTGGTTCGCGCCGCTCCTCACCGCGGTCCCACTGCATGCCTCTGGCGTCGCCCTCGTGGTACTCGGCGCCCTCATGCTCCAGAGGATCCGCGAGCTCGATCCCTCCGATCTCTCGGAGTGGATCCCCGCCTTCCTCACCATCGTGCTGATGAGCTTCACCTTCAACATCGGTGTGGGGATGACCGCGGGGTTGATCGCCCATCCGCTGATGCGCATCACCACCGGGCGCGAGGTGCGGGCAGCCCAGTGGGTCTTGGCGGCGATGTCACTCGCCTTCTATCTCGTCTATCCCTTCTGAGCGCGGTACGGTGTACTCACCGCGATTCACTTAATAGCGGACGAGGGTCTCGGTGCGCACGCCCATGAGGGCGGTGCGCCACGGGAGGAAACTCAGATCGATCACCGCAGCGATGCCGGCGAGCGTCGCGCCCGTGCGTGCCACGAGTCGGACCACGGCCGCGGCGGTCCCTCCCGTCGCCAGCACATCATCGATGGCGAGCGCACGATCGCCAGCGCCGAGGGCATCGACGTGGCACTCGAGGGTATCGGTCCCATACTCGAGGGCATACGACTCCGTGAGCCGCGCGCGCGGCAACTTCCCCGGCTTCCGGACCGGGACGAGCGCAGCGCCGAGATGTTGCGCCACGGGAGCACCGAAGAGGAACCCACGACTCTCGATCGCCAGCACATGCGTGATCCCCGCGGACTGCCAGGGCGCTGCGAGCGCCGTCGTCGTCCGCAAGAACAGGGCGGGATCATGCAGCACCGGTGTGATGTCCTTGAACGACACCCCGGGACGCGGGAAATCCGAGACGGTGAGGATCGTGCGGGTGAGATCGGCAGCGAGGGTCGGATCCGAGGACATGGGGTGGCGTGTGAAGGGAACGATCGAACCGGCGATGGACCACGGCACGGACCGATGACCGAATGTACCGCGGATGCGTCCGCTCTCGCTTGGAATACAGGTGGGATTCGGCTCATTCGTCACATCGACGTCGGTGAGTGGGAGCAATGTTGATGACGAGCCCTTCGCGTCATCGACCAACCTGAGCGACGCGGCGATGGCGAAGACCCTCTATGCCGAGCTCTACGTCACCCGAGGGGATATCATTGACCCGGCGCGTCGGCGCGCGACCGGATTCGAACAACTAGAGACGGTCCGTCACCGATCGTTGCCAGCGAGGCGATATCGCTCGCCATCCAGCACGAGCCCGGTACGCCCGCCGTCGATCAACTGCACGGTGAGGGTCCGCCGGGTGAAGGGAGCCGAGCTGCTCCCGAGGGTCACCGTCCCCTCGCGTGTCGCGCCGACGCTCGTCGCGAGCGCCGAACTCGCCACCGCATAGAGCGTGATCCCCTTCCCTTGGATCTGATAGCACCCATCCTCCGCATACGACGAGACGGCGCTGCTCCGATGGAGCGCGTAACTCCCGTCGCCGTTGAGCCAGAGTTTCTCCGTCGCCGCTCCTGACGCCGAGAGCCATTGATAGACGCGGTTGGGTCGGATGCCGCGCAACTCGGCGCACGCGCGGCGCCAGGCGCGGTCAGGTCCACTGGTCCGCTCGGGGGCCGGCGATGCAGCGGCCGGTGGGGTGAGCGCCGTCGCGGCAGACGGTCGTTCGCTCGACTGACGTTCGGTCGATGGCACGGTCACAGATCCCCCGGTCGAGGGGACGGCCACGGGAGGATCGAACGACGGAACGTTGGTCGGGCGGTCGAATGAGGGAACCGAGGTTTGATCATCGAAGGAGGGGACACTCGGTCCGCCCTCCCCCTCGAGGCGTGCGATGACGGTCTGCGTCCCACGGCGCACGACGAGAGAGAGTGGTTCGGCACCACGGAGCCGTGTCAGGATCTCTGACGGGGTGGTCGCGATCGCCGTCCCCGAGCGCTCATCCACGATCCGCTCGATAAGATCCCCGGCCCGCAGGGCGGCGCGGGCGCCTGGAGTGGCGGCACGTACCGCCGTGACCCGCACGGCGCCCGGCCCGGCATCGAGCGTCAGTCCCCGCATCTGTCCCTCCACCTGACCTGACGCGAGGAGGATCATCAGACTGATTCCCAGGATACGCATCACAGTGCCCCTCCCCGACGAAGGATAGGTGCCGCTCGAGCCTCCGGGATATCGTGGGGTCCGAATGTCAGGGTGTCAAATGGCGCCTTGTCGCCTACTATCGGAGGTCGGACATCCCGCTGCATGTTTCTGGGATGCGATTCTCTTCTCTGCACCTCGTGGCCGGACTCTGCGCCGCCACACTCCTCCCGGCGCAATCAGCGCCGGTGACCGCCCTCCGTGCCGATCACGTGATCATCGGCGACGGCACCCAGATCCCCAACGCCATCGTCCTCGTCCAAGGCGACCGCATCACCGCCGTGGGCCCGGCAGCGCAGATCCGGATCCCCGCCGGCGCACGGACGATCGATCTCTCCGGACAGACCCTCCTCCCCGGCTTCATCGACGCGCACACCCACCTCACCTCCATCGACAACGACGGCGGTGACCTGGCTGCGCTGCGGGAGACCCCGGCGCACGGGGCGATCTATGCGACCATCAATGCCCGCAAGACCCTCGAGGCGGGATTCACCACGGTGCGCGAGGCCGGGTCACTCGGCTACGTCGATGTCGCCGTGCGTGACGCCATCACCCGCGGCCTCATCCCGGGCCCACGCATCCACGCCTCTGGTCCTGCCTTGGGGACCACCGGTGGTCACGCCGATGTGAATGGCTGGAGCCCCTTCCTCGATCTGCCGGGGACCGGCGCGATCGTCGACGGCGCCGATGCCATGCGTCGACAGGTGCGACTCAACGTCAAATACGGCGCCGATCAGATCAAGATCGTCGCGACCGGTGGGGTCCTCTCGGTCGGCGACGCCGTCGGAGCACCACAGATGACCGAGGAGGAGCTCCGCGCCGCTGTCACCGAGACCTCGCGGTTGGGCCGTAAGGTGATGGCCCACGCGCACGCCGGCGATGGCCTCCTCGCCGCGGTGCGCGCGGGGGTCGCGAGCATCGATCATGGCTCGCTCGTGAGCGATACCGCGATCGCCGAGATGAAGGCGCGCGGCACCTATCTCGTGCCGACGCTGATCATCCTCGAGGAGATCGTACGCGACGGCGCCGCGAAAGGGGTCCCGCCCTACGCCGTGAAGAAGGCGACCGCCATCGCGGCGGAACGTCGCGTGCGACTGCGCACCGCCTATCGTGCCGGTGTGCGCTTCGCGTTGGGCACCGATGCCACGAGTGATATCCACGGCCGCAATGGCGAGGAGTTTAAGTACTTGGTCGACATCCTCGGCGCCACGCCGATGGAGGCCATCACCATCGGGACGCTCAACGGCGCGCGGCTTCTCGGGATCGAGGGAGACCTCGGCACCGTGAGCATCGGCAAGCTCGCCGATCTCGTCGCGGTGTCTGGGAATCCCCTCGACGACGTCACGCGCCTCCAGCGACCGACGCTGGTAATGAAGGGTGGCGTGGTCGTGGTGGGGAGCGCGCGGTAGGACGCACGTCGACCGATGTACCAACCCAACCGTTCTTTTTCCAAATCTGCCACTCGTGAGGGTCTTGTGCGTCTCACCTTTCTCCTGCTCCTACTCGTCGTACCACACGCGGCACAGGCGCAGGGTCCGCGCTTCACTGTGACCTTTCCCGCGGCACGCTCCAGCACACCCATCGACGGGCGCGTGCTGGTCTACCTCAGTGCCGATACCACCAAGGAACCGCGATTCGGCGCCAGCGATGCGGTGACCACGGCCCAGGTGACCGGGGTGGATGTGGACGGGTGGCGACCGGGCACACCGGTGACGGTGGACGCGACCGCGTTCGGGTATCCCGTCGAATCCCTGCGCGATCTACCACCAGGCCGATACCGCGTGCAGGCGATGGTGAACCGCTACCAGACCTTCCGTCGCGCCGACGGCCACGTCGTCAAGCTCCCTCCCGACCGATGGGAGGGCCAGCAACCTACGCGGAAGCCAGGCAACCTGTATTCCCAACCGGTCACCGTCACGATCGGGGCGACGAGCCGAGTCGCCCTCGAGCTCACGGAGGAGATTCCCCCCGTCGCTGACTTCGCGGCGCAGGAGACCCAGTATGTGAAGTACGTGCGGATCCGCTCGGATCGGCTCTCCACGTTCTGGGGTACCGATATGTACCTCGCCGCCTGGGTCATCCTCCCGGAAGGCTTCGAGTCACATCCCGGCACGCGGTACCCCCTGGTGATCAACCATGGGCACTTCCCCTCTACGCCGAGCGGGTGGCGTGAGACGCCACCCGATACCACGCTCGTCCCCGACTTCTCCACGCGCTTCAACCTGCGCGGCTACAACCGCATCCAGCAGGAGCTCGCCTATCAACTCTTTAAGGATTGGACCGGCCCCGGATTCCCGCGGATGCTCCTCGTCGAGATCCAGCATGCGACGCCGTTCTATGATGACTCCTACGCCGTCAATTCCGCGAACAATGGACCGTACGGCGATGCCATCACCTATGAGCTGATCCCCGAGATCGAGCGACGCTTCCGCGGCATCGGGCAGGGCTGGGCACGCTTCACCTACGGCGGCTCCACCGGTGGGTGGGAGGCGATGGCCGTGCAGATGTTCTATCCCGACGAGTTCAATGGCGCGTGGATCGCCTGCCCGGATCCCATCGACTTCCGTCATTACACCACCGTCAACATCTACACCGACCGCAACGCGTATCACACCGAGGGGGCCTTCCGCCGCACGAAGCGGCCGGCGCAGCGCAACTACCTCGGGCACATCACCGCGACGGTGGAGGATATGAACCGTCGTGAGCTCGCCCTCGGCAGCCGCACACGGTCCGGCGACCAATTCGATGTGTGGGAGAGTGTCTACTCACCCGTCGGGCCAGATGGCTACCCTGCCCGCATCTGGGATAAGCGCACCGGAGTGATCGACACCGCCGTCGCGCGCTACTGGCGAGAGCACTGGGACCTCTCGTACATCCTCCAGCGCGACTGGGCGACGCTCGGACCCAAGGTGCGCGGCAAGCTGCGCATCTATGTCGGTGATATGGACAATTACTATCTGAACAACGCGGTGTACGAGGTCGAGAAGTTCTTGCGCAGTGCCAATCCGCCGGCGGATGCCGTCGTGGATTACGGCGACCGGGATGAGCACTGCTGGAACGGTGATCACACCCGCAGCAACGCCTATTCGCGACTGCGGTATCCGCAGATGGTCTTGCCGTGGGCGGTGGAGCGGATGCTGCTGACGGCGCCTCCGGGAGCGGATCTGCGAAGCTGGCGGTACTGAGGGATTGAGTCGGGCGGGACGGCCGCGGAGAACGAGCGCCGCGGTGACTGAGCACCTGCTCGATCGTGATGACATCGGTGTCGTAGCCATCGCGTCACAGGAGCCGATCGAGATATGCTGGGAGATGCTTCGTCAGCGGATCGCTCCGCGCGAGCTGTCGCGACCGGACCGCGATGACGATGCCCGGGAGCCGCGGGCGGGCGGCGACGAGACTGTCGGCCAGACGCTGGAGCGCTGGGGTGATCGCGTCCGGGGCAGCTGCACGAGCGGGCGGTTGGGTGGGAAGCGCGGTGACGGGGACCACGAGGGCGAGCAGCAGACAACGAAGGCGCGGCAGTGGCAGGCGAGGCGTGGGATCAGGTGAGGGGTATGGGCATCCGAACGAGATCGGTGCCGCCACCCGCAGAATATCGTAAGTTGGCACGATGCGAAACTCGCCGGCCTGTTCACTGCCGTGACCCTCACCCTCCGCATCGACGACCTCACGTCACCGGAGGTCGAGGCGCTCATCACCGCGCACGTGACGGAGATGCGGGGCGGGTCGCCCTCATGCTGTGCCCACGCGTTGGCGATCGAGGGACTCCGGCACCCCGATATCACCTGTTGGACGGCATGGAACGAGGGAGTGCTCTGTGGCTGCGGTGCGCTCAAGGCGCTCGGTCCGGACTCCGGGGAGATCAAGTCGATGCGGACCCGCACCCCATTCCTTCGCCGAGGGGTGGGTCAGGCGGTGCTCGAGGAGATCATCCGCACCGCTCGCGGTCGTGGCTATACGGCGCTCTTCCTCGAGACCGGCAATAGCGCGCTGTTCGAGCCGGCCCATGCGCTGTATCTGCGAAACGGATTCACGTGGTGTGAGCCCTTCGGGGAGTATACGGCGACAGAATTCAATGTGTTCATGAGGAAGCGGCTCTAGAAGTTAAAACCATCACTCACGCAAGAGGATACACAGATGAGTCCCACTACGCTCACCCTGATGCAGACTTTCATTGCGATATCCGTCATCTACGTCTGGGTAGTGCGCTACCAGGCGGTGCTCAATGACTTCGCCACCTTTCAGCTTCCTGACTGGCTTCGTGATGTCACGGGAGTGTGTAAGCTGACTGGCGCGGTACTTCTCCTCGGCTCCGATGAGCAGATGGCGGTTGTCGGAGCAGGGACCATATCCTTTTTCATGCTCGGTGCTGTTGTGATGCATCTGCGAGTGAAAAATCCCGTAAAGAAGATGGTACCCTCCTTTGGGCTAGGCGCCACGTCTCTTTTCATCATCGGGCAGCATCTGAGCTAGTGTTTGTCTTTTGACTCCTAACCACCCCCACCTCTCAACCCCCTCCCGACACGCACTCGACTAGTATTGACCGTGCTTCTACGAATCGCGGATACGTATTAATCATCTCGGCGGGAGTACGGTCACGGGGTGGTACCGTGCACGAGCAAACTCGCTCATCGATGAAACGCCGTTTACTGGAACTGTGAACTACTATGGTGATACCCTGTCGATTATAAGGTGGCCCGTAAGCGGGCGCAGTTCAAACAAGGGCTGGCGGTATACGTGACCGTCATTCCGCTGCTCTGGGGAATCTGGTACGTTACTATAGGCAAGCGCGTGGGCTTGGGCGTCACCACGTGGCCTCTGTACGCGA
>Ga0194116_10000397_pt1 | contig 79428 bp, 71 predicted proteins | sample TA2MahsurfametaG_4_FD_148617 | JGI IMG/M metagenome (GOLD analysis project Ga0194116, IMG submission 148617) | Freshwater microbial communities from Lake Tanganyika, Tanzania - TA2015008 Mahale S9 surface | ecosystem: Environmental > Aquatic > Freshwater > Lake | place: Tanzania: Lake...
TGGTCGACCAGTGCCGATGGCCGTACCTGGACCTTCAAGCTGCGCAAAGGTCTCGCTTGGTCGGACGGCAAGCCGCTTGATGCGCGTGATTTCGTCTTCACGCTGCGACGTTATCTCGCACCGGAGACCGGCGCCGCGCAAGCCACGCGTCTCGACTCGATCAGCGGCGCGCGCGAGGTGCGCTTCGGTCGCAAGCCGCTCGAGTCGCTCGGCGTAAGCGCCCCAGATCCGCTCACGCTCGTGATCCGACTGGATCACCCGGATGTGGAGCTACCGATCAATCTGGTCGCCGCCTATTGCGTACCCGAACACCTCATCAAAGTTCACGGTCGCGAGTGGGCGAAACCCACCTTGATCGTCAGCAACGGCCCCTATCGCATCGAGTCGTGGGCCGCCGGTGCGAAAGACGTCAAACTTTTGCGCAATCGCTTTTTTCATGACGCCGACCAGGTGAGCATCGAGCGTGTCGAGTGGCTCACGGGCTATGACGATCCGACCCGTCTGCGGCTGTTCAAACTCGGGCAGGCGGATGTCGCCTCGATCGAAGACATGGGCAACCTCACCATGGCAAAGCGCGAACTTGCGACGGCGCTACGCGCTTCGCCCGAATGCGCGCTCGGTGCCATCGGTCTCAATGTTTCGCGCAAGCCGCTTGATCGGGTGGAAGTCCGCCGCGCGCTGACGCTCACCGTCGATCGCGAGGTTCTCGCGGGCAAGGTGCGCGGACTCGGCGAAGCGCCTTGGGATGCCGTGTTGCCGCCTGGCATACCGGGCTACCCGGCGCTGACCCGCGCAGAATTCTCGGCTTGGCCGATGGCGCGTCGCCTCGAAACAGCGCGCTCACTGCTCGCCGCAGCGGGCGTCCGCGGGCCGATCAAGCTTGGCGTCGGTTTCCCGACCAGCCCGACCGGACGCAAAGTATTCCTCGCGGTTGCCGCCATGTGGAAACCCATCGGCGTCGAGCTGGAATTGCTGCCGCTCGATGGTCGCGCCTACACCGCCGCGCTGCAACGCGGCGACTACGATCTATTCAGTTACAGCGCCTTCGCCGTCGTACCCTCGGCGGCCAATTTCCTTGATCGTTTCGTCTCCGACTCGGCCGAGAACGTCACCCGCTACCGCAATCCCGAGTTCGACCGCATCGTTGGTGCAGCCGGGCGCGAAGCGACTGTGCAAGCGCGATTCGCCGGCTATGTTCAGGCCGAGAAACTGTTGCTGCGCGACGTACCCTTTATCCCGAGCTGGGCTGGGGTGTCGAATCGGCTGGTCAGCAGGCGGGTCCGTGGCTGGATGGATCATCCGGGTCACGCTCACCCATCGCGATTTCTTTCTTTGGCCTGATCTTTGGCCTGATCTTTGGGCTGACCGCGCGAGGTTCAGACCGGCACACGCCCCGGGTCGTAGCCGAACAGCCCGAGACCTTGGCCAGTGCGCTGCAGGACCAGTGCCGCAGCCAAGCCGCGGATATTCCGCCCGAATACGGACTCAACCCATACGTAAAGGACGCAGCGGTCGCCGAGCGCCCTCGAAGCGGTCGCGATAGGCGGGATCGTCGAGACGATCGATGCGCACCAGTGAGCGTGCGCGGGGGGCATGGATGAAGCGCGAGTCACCGAGGTAGATGCCCACGTGGGAATTCGGCGCACCACGGGTATTGAAGAACACGAGGTCACCGGGCCGCAGATCTTCGATGCTGACCGACTCGCCGATCGTGGCCAGCTGGCGCGAGGTGCGCGGCAGGATGATGCCGAGCGTCTCGCGATAAACGTGGGTGACCAAACCGCTGCAATCGAAGCCACTTTGCGGGTTGTTGCCGCCGAAACGGTAGGGGACGCCGATGTACTGCAGGGCGCGAGTCGTCACCGCCTCGGCGAGGGTGGACTGCTCCGGCTCGGCGGCCAACGGACGGCAGAACACCAACCCCAGGGCTAGGGCGAGAATGATCGCGAGGTGGCGCTGCAGTGAGCGGAAGACGTTTTTCACGGGGGACCGTGCCTAGACTCGCAGAGTTTTCGGGGGCGCAAGTGTAGCCATCCCAGGAGGTCAGTGCCATGGTCCGTAAAGCCCTTGTCTCGTTGGCCGTTTGCCTCGGTTTGATGCCCGGCCTCTTTGCGCCCATGGCGGAGGCTGCAGACCGCGGCTTCACCCCAGAAACCTTTGCCCAATGGGTGGACATGCGGGTCGGTCGCGGCGAGCCCGTGTACTGGTATGCCGTCGGCACCGTCTACACCTACCCCGAGGGCAAGCCGGTGATGCGCATGGAAGGCGTCGATGCGGCCCGCCTCGAACGCTCGCTCTCGAGTGCGACCGAAGCCCATCAGGTCTCGCGCAAGACCTTCGTGTATCGGGACGCCGATACCAACGCGGTGCTGCGCGAGTACCAGGGCAAGCCCTTGCCGCCGATCGCCTATCCGTACCAATACATCACCTACGCGCTGCGCGGTAATGCGCTCGAGACCTGGGTCGAGCAAGGCGCAGGCGCGCGCAAGCAACGCATTGGTCCCGGTACCGATCTCGCGGCGCGCCGCATCGGCAATACCCTCGCGTTCTCGGCGCCGCTCTTTCTCGACATGTCGATGCCAGGTGGTGCCCGCATGCAAGCCTTCGAGCACTACGATTTCTTTGATCAAGGCGCGGTGCCCGGGGTGACCCATCCCTTCCAGATCAGCTGGCTGCGCTTCGGCGATCTACCCGCCGGTCTCGGCAAGGGCGTGATGCACATGGTCTCGTGGCGCGTGGATCGCTATGCAGACCTGCCCGAATCAATCCGCGGATACCTCGAGAGCGAGGCGCGGCTGTGGTTGGAGCCGCCCAAGGACATCGCCGAGATCCGTCGTCTGCAGCAATAAGCGCCCCGCGCTTTCCCGCTAGAATTGCGGGGTGCAAAATCCCGCAGAACGTCGCGCCTTCTGGCAACTCCAGTTCTGCGTATTCTTGTGGGGCTTCACGGCCATCCTCGGCAAGCTGATCACGCTCTCCGCGACGCCACTCGTGGTGTGGCGAATGGCCTTGTCCACCGTGATGCTGGCATTGCTGCCGAGCGCAGTCGCGGGCCTGCGCCGCCTTGAGCGACGCGCAGTCCTGCGGCATTCGCTAGCGGGCGCGGTGATCGCCTTGCACTGGTTGACCTTCTACGCCTCGATCAAACTCGCCAACGCCTCGGTGGCCGTGGCCTGTCTTGCACTCGGCGCGGTGTTTGCCGCCATGATCGAGCCTCTCGTCACAGGTCGCCGTCATGAACGCAGCGAGTTGCTGCTTGGTGTCGCGGCGATTCCGGGTGTGCTGCTCCTCATCGGCGGCGTGCCGCAGGGCATGTTGACCGGGGTTCTTGTCGGCATCGTCTCCGCCGCGCTGACAGCGCTCTTTTCGAGCATGAATCGTCGTTTCATCAACCAGGATGAAGATCCGGGGATGGTCAGCCTGCTGCAGCTCGGCACTGGCACGCTGTTCCTCGCGGCGGCCGGCACGCTGATCTTCGGGCCGGCAGAAACGCTGCTCGTTCCGCAGGCGAGCGACTTCGGCTGGTTGCTGCTGCTCGCTGCGGTCTGCACGGTGCTGCCCTTCATTCTTTGGCTGCGCACCTTGCACCATATCAATGCTTTTGGCACCCAGCTCGCGCTCAACATGGAGCCGGTCTACGCGATCATCCTCGCGGCACTGCTTTTCAGCGAACACGAGGAACTCACGCCGACGTTTTATCTCGGCGCAGTGATCATTCTCGCCACCGTGTTCCTGCAGCTCTGGCTCAACCGTCGCCGCACAGAGCGCAGACCGACCGACTAGCCGGCAGTCTTGCCCGCGACGTGCATCGGCGGCAGTTTGTCGATGGGTGAGCAATCCGCACTGATGCCTTCGGCAGCAAGTTTCACGGCGGCGCGCGGCTCGGTTTCCACATCGTGCAGCGGGTTTTCATCATCCGCTTTTTGCAACATCAGATGCAGTCGATCGAACATGCCCTTGCCCGCAGAATTTGGCAGGTGAGCGCGCAACAGACGTAGTTGCAGCGTGCGGCCGTCGCGCGTTTTGACCGGCAAACTGGCACCGCGATCATGCGCATGCCAGCGGCGCTCGCCGGCTGCATCGTTGACGCGGCACTCATAGCCCCGTGATCGATACATGCGGATATGCGTACGATCCTTGCGACCGATGAACTGATGGCCAGCCATCAGGTTGATGTCGTAATCCCAAAACACGTCGGGTCCGAGCACCCATTCGGCGTCGGCCACGAACCGCACATCGGTCTTGTTGACCAGGTAAGTGCAGGTGCCCGGTCCCTCGGTCCGACCGGCATCGGTCTTGCCATCGAGCACGCCAAAGATTTGCTCGCCATCACGCCGCCAAAGAAAATCGCAGTTGATGGCCGCGGGATCGCGCATCCGCACCTCGGACCAGAGCTCGGGCCGTTCGTGCAGATCGACGTATTTTTCCGGGTCTGCCGGACCTTGTCCGTTGATCACGACGGCGCCGCGCGCCTCGTCGATCCAAACCTTGTAGAGAATCTGGCTGCGGTGCAAGAGCGGCGCATCGCGCCCGCCTTCGTTGATCTGTCCATAAAACACCACTTCGCCGATCTGCGGCGCGTCGATGCGCTCGAAGATGTGGTGCCAGTGCACATGCTCACCCTCGGCGGGCATGCGATAGCGGCGCTCGAAATGCAGTTGGGGGTAGGAGTCCCAGCCGCCGGGTAGCCATGCGATCAAGTCGGCAAGCACCGCCTCGAGTTCCTGTCGAGAAAGATCATAAGCCGGTGCGGCATTTGCCGATGGCACACCCCCGGCGGTCAAGAAAACAAACAGTGAAACAGCGGTTGCCGCGACGAATTTGCGGATCATGAGCCCCCCGGAATCATCGATGTTCTTGATTAATGTTGCCGACATTCTTGCAGAGCGCTCGCGCGCAGGGAACGGGCCGCGCTACATTTCAGACATCGACGTTCACTTCACGGAACTTGGCCCCATGGAACCTCAGACTAAACGGCCCATGTACCTCCCTGCCCCGGCGATTGCGCCAGACCTTCACGCCCTCGCCGAGTTTTGCGCCGCCGCCAACGCCGCCACGCCCGGTCTCGAGGTCGGTCCAGCCTCGGTCGAGGTTCGCTGGATCGGCCTCGATGCCGAGAGCACGCGCCAAATCTTCGAACTGATCCGCGCGGGCGACAAACGCGGCACGTTCACCCTGCCCTGGATCGTCGAACGTACCGGGAGCCCTCGACCCCACGTGGGCAACCATCTCGTACTGATCGACATAAGCGGACGACCGGTGTTGCTGACGCGGGTCGTGCGCGTCGATTCGGCGATTTTCGGCTCCGTGGAGGCCCACCACACCGCGATCGACGGCAGCCCGGTCCGCGATCCCGCGGTCTGGGTGCCCCTGCACACCCTCTACTGGAACCAGCACCTCGCACCCTTCGGCCTCTCGGTCAGCGCCGAGATGCCGTTCTGGATCGAGGAGTTCGCGCTGGTGTACGACGGGGGCAACTGAGGGTATAAACGGGGCAGAACAACGCTGCCGAGGGGGCCGCCATGTCAGTCACCGCCGAGAGAATGCCGGCTCAGCCGCCGGCCAAGAAAGGCATCAAAGCACGCCTGATTTCCTGGGCCATGAAAAAGATGATGGCAAGCGCCGGCGGCGCGCCCGGCTCCGGCGGCGGCCCACCGCCCTGGGTGAAAGCGATGATGGCGGGCGGCGGACCGCAGAGCATGGCCGCGATGCTCGCCACCTCGAGCGGCTTCGAAGGCCGCGAAAAACTGCTGGGCGATGCCGTGGCGATGGCGATCCGTACGCTCAAGGACGCCACGCCCTACCAGCACGACATGAACGATGCGCTGGTCAAGATGCACTTGAGTTCGGTGCAGTTCGCCAAGAACCACGGCGGCGTTCAGGACTACGTCGATCACGACATCAAGACCATGCAGCCGATGCTGCAACGGCTCAAGGGCATGATCGAAAAAACCGGCGAGAAAGAGATCGCACTCGCTGGAATCTTTGATCGCACGACTTGCCTCTATCAATTGTGTCTCGACCTGAAGGTAGAGCCGGGCAAGCGGACCTTCACTTTTCCCTACAGCAAGGTACTCGAAATCTCGCGACGCATCGGACAGTTCGATCTCACCGATGGCGAGATGCACGAACTTTGGCTCAAGCCGCGCATTCTGGGCTATGCCGCCGTGCTCGGCGTGCCGCTCGAAGTGTCGGACATCGGCGCGGACAACAAGGTCACGGTGTCACTCGCCGCGTGAAGCCTAGGCGGGGGCGTCGGGTTGCGCCTCCGGCGCAGCACGCCGAAACGCCTCGAGTGTCCGGCAATGCGCATCGATCGCGAGCAGGCGCGGATAAGCGGCGAGCTCGCAACCGAAACGCCGCGCGTTGTAAATCTGCGGCACGAGACACAGATCGGCCATGGTCGGTGAGTCGGCAAAACAGAATCGGCCCGCGCTCGAGTGCGCCTCGACTTGGCGCTCGAGCGCTGCAAAACCAAGCGCCATCCAGTGATGAATCCAGCGCGTGACCGCGGCCTCGTCTGCAGCGAATTCGCCACGCAAGTATTGCAGCACGCGCAAATTGTTGAGCGGGTGCACATCGCAAGCGACGGTGAGCGCCATCGCACGTACCATCGCCCGATCGAACGCGTCGGCGGGCAACAAAGGGGGGCTCGGCTGAACCTCTTCGAGATACTCGATCACCGCCAATGATTGACCGAGCACGCCGCGCTCGAGCTGTAGCGCCGGCACAAGACCCTGCGGGTTCAACGCGAGATAGTCGGGCGCGCGCTGCGCACCGGCGGGCAGGTGATGGGGTACCGCTCGATAATCGAGCCCCTTCAGATTGAGCGCAATGCGTGTTCGATACGCCGCGGAGCTGCGCCAGAAGTCATGCAGGATCATCATGATGGCTCACCTTGCGGCTCACCGACCGTCAGCCGAATCTCGGCGACACCCTCAACCCCGCCGTGCAGTCGATCGCCCGGAACCACCGCCGCCACGCCTGCCGGCGTCCCGGTGAAGATCAGATCACCGGGCGCGAGACTCATCGAGGCCGAGATTTCGGCAATGATTTCCGGTACCGACCAAATCAACTCGCCGATATCGGCCTGCTGACGAACGACGCCATTCACCGCGAGCCAGATTCTAGCTGCCGAGGGATGCCCGATTTCGCTCGCCGGCACGATCGCGGCACACGGCGCCGAATGATCGAAACTTTTGCCCCATTCCCAGGGTCGGCCGAGCTCCTTGGCTGCGTTTTGCAGATCGCGACGGGTGAAATCGATGCCGACCGAATAGCCGTAGACATGCTCGAGCGCTCGCGCCGCCGGAATGTTGCGACCCCCCTGCCCGACCGCCACGACCCATTCGATCTCGTGATGCAGATTGCGGGTCTGCGGTGGATAAGGCATCGCTTGACCGTCCTCGAAAATCGCATCAGCGGGTTTCTGGAAGAAGAACGGTGGCTCGCGATTCGGATCCTTGCCCATCTCGCGTGCATGCGCTTCGTAGTTGCGCCCCACGCAATAGATACGACGAATCGGAAAACGCTCGGCGCGACCGCGTACCGGCAGCGACGGAGCAGAAACGGGTTCAATGACGTAGTTCATAGCGGGGATGATACCGCTCGCCCAGCCATCTTCCCGCTCGATGTCTTGATAACATCGGCCGCATCACACTCCCGAGGAGCCCTGCCTTGATCCAACCATGGCGCGCGACCTGCATGCAGGTCTACAACAATCTCGTCAACTCGGCACGCAACCGAGACGAAGCGATGGTCATCGTCAATCGCTCGCTCGATCGGTGGGTGACGCTGATTCGCGGCACGGCACGCGATGGCGGACGTCACCTCTTGCTGTTTCCCGAGTTCTGTCTCACCGGTTTCCCACTCACCGAAACCGCCAAAGAATGGATCGACAAAGCCTGCATCGAAATCCCGGGGCCGATCACCGAACGCCTGCAACGCGAGGCCCAGGCACTCAAGATCTGGATTGGCGCGAACGCCTATGAGCGTGACGCCGAGTGGCCAGGACGCTACTTCAACACCTCCTTCTTGATCGACCCGACCGGCAACGTCGTGCTCAAGTACCGGCGCATCAACACCGTGCAGACCGGCTCACCGCACGATTTCATGGATCGTTACCTCGACCGCTACGGCATCGAAGGCACTTTCCCCGTCGCTAAAACTGATCTTGGCAATATCGCCATGATGCCCTGCGGCGAAATCATGTACCCCGAAGCGGCGCGTATGTTCATGTTCCGCGGCGCCGAAGTGCTGCTGCATCCGACCTCGGATCACGGCGCCTCGGACATGTGGAGCTGGGAGTCCGCCAAGAAAGTCCGCGCCTCCGAAAACATGATGTATCTGATCTCTGCGAATCAATGCGGGCAGATCGGCGGCGCGCTGCCAACCGGCACCACCGCTGGGCACTCCAAGATCTTTGACTGGGATGGCCGAGTACTCTCCGATTCCGGTGGTCCTGGCGAATCCACGGTGTGCTCATCGTGGATCGACATCGAGGCACTGCGTCGCATGCGCGCCATACCCGGCTCCGGCAACCGCTTGCTGCGACAAAGAATCGATATCTACCGACCACTTTACAACTCGACCACACTCTATCCCGCAAATCGTTTTGCCGATGCACCGATGGACTCGAAAGAAAGAATCGTCGAAGTCCAGCAGGAAGCGTACGGCAATCTCGTCAAGAGCGGCCTCGTGCAACCGCCGCGCAAGAGATGAGCCAAGTGCTGACGCGACGGTGCTTCGTAGCGCTGAGCGGTGCTTGTACCGTGATTGCGACCGGCGTATCTGCGGCGGCAGACGGTCTTGCGGGCAGCGCCGAACGGAACGCCCTGACCTTCGGTCTCGTGCAAAGTGCGCTCTGGCCGGTGGACCCGCGATATGTCCGAGTCGATCTGCAGCGTAACGCCGAACGCATGGCCGAAACCATTCGCGCCATCGGTCCGCGATGCGAGTGGCTCGCGTTTCATGATCGCGCGCTGACAGGGGGTACGCCGCTTGCGTCGCTCTCAACTCACGCGGTGTCGACCGACTTGCTTGATGCTTTGTTCGACATCATTGCGGCAGCCGCGAAGTCGACGTCATGCTGGGTGAGTTTTGGCGCACCGGTTGTTGGCGTCACCGGGTCGGCGTCACGAGGCGACGGAGTCCCCGTGGCATGTTCACCGCGAGGCGAGCACTTTCATGGACCCTGGATAGACAGCAGCCTCGGGCGAGTCGGCCTCGCGATCGGCGAGCCCTCCTCGAGCATGATTGCCGAGGCGCAGCGCGAGCCGACATTGGCAATCATCACGATGATCGCCGGGCCGCGACCGGCACGGCCGGCTTCAACATCGGGCGCGCGCGCCGCGCATGGCACGCCTCTGCTCGAAGTGTCGGCGGCACACGCCGATCTGCAACTCGATTGCCCGACGCAGTGGTTGGGCGGCACCACGGCGTTCGATGAAACCGGGAAATTACTCGGGCGTTGCGCGGGGTCGAGCGAAGAAACCCTGCCGGTGGCGCTGCGTCCTCTGTGAGGCGACCCGCGAAGTCTCGTCAGTTCGTGTCGCTGGCAGGCGGCCGACCCGGCGGAATGGCGAGTGCCGAGGCGGCACGCCGCGAGCGAAAAAACGGATAGAGCAGCTGTACGTTCCAGGACTCGTGACCGAACCGTCGGTCATCATCGAGACCATACGCTCGCGGAAACTTGCGCGTGATCACCGCTGTGCCGAAGATCACATCCCAAAGAAACAGCAGATTGCCGAAGTTGCCGGAGTAATGCCCAATACCATCGGCCTCGGAGAGTGCGTGGTGCGCATGATGCGTCGCCGGCGTCGAGATGGTTCGCTCGAGCACCCACATCACCGGATGCAGAGCCGGGATGCGATAAAGCGCCTCGTCCCAACGCCAACTGCAGTGCGCACCCACGATGACCGCAAGCTTCACGAACACGTAGCCGACATAGACCCAGCCGAAACCGAGAAAGACCAGCACGCCGGAAATCCACAGTCCTGGCATGAAGGCGTAATAGAGCGCGTTGTTGCGGTACACGATGCGCACGCTCATGTACTGTGCAGAATGGTGCGCGCGATGCAGTGGCCACAAGACGCTCGAATGCGACAGCCTATGCCAAGCGTACTGCGTCAGATCATCGGCAATGAGCAGGGTGCCGATCATGGCCCACCAAGGCCAGTGCGCGAGCGTGTCGCGATGCTGCGGAATCCACGCCTCGCAAATATTTTGTACGACCAGCGCCACGAGACCCGACACCAGCGGGAACATGACGATGATCGCAAGATCGAGCCGGTTGTCTTCGCGGGTGGCCTCGCGCGGAAAGAAACCACCGCGCACCAGTTCGACGATTGCGAACACGGCGACGATCGAAACGACGACTAGCAACTGACCGTGGATAGGCTCGATCATGGCGGCTTTCTAGCGAATCGATACGCCGCGCGCTGTAGCCGCCGAAGCGGCGAGACCCGCCAATTCGCGATTGAAGCGCGCGGGCTCCTCCAAGAACGCCGAGTGACCCACGCCCTCGAGGATCTGCACCTCGATTCGCGGATTGCTCCGCAGCGCCTCGCGGATTTGTGGGGCGGGCAAACTGCCATCCTTTTCGCCTAGCAAGAGCAGCGTGCGCGCTTCGTGCGTCGCCAGCAAATCGGCATTGTCGAGACGCTTGCCCGCCATCGCATTGCGTACATAGGCCGGCATCATCACGTGCGAAAACTCGCCACGCTCAATGTCTGCGGCGGCAACCGGTTTGACGGACATCAAGCGCATGAATTGGCGAGCATTGCCGATCGCGGCATCGAGATCGCCGACATAGATCGGCGGCACGCCTGTGGGACGCGGCAACAAGCCGCCATGGCTGCCGGTCAGCAACAACGCGGTCACGGCTTGCGGGCCGTATTCGCGCACATAGTCCATGGCGACGAAGCCGCCAAAAGACCAACCGACGATCACCGGCGCCGATAGCTGCAAGGCATCGACGACGGCGCGGACGTCACGCGCCCAAGGCAGATGTCCAGCATACGCCTCGCGCAGCCACGGCTTGCCCGACGCGCCGTGACCGCGCAGATCGATGGCAATGAGTCGATGGCGCGAGACGAGTTGCGGATCCTGCAACTGGGGGACAAAACTCAGGTAGCTCTGCGAGAAGCCATGGAGAAATACGATCGGCGTGCCGGCGGGATTTCCGCTCTCGACCACATTGAGCGGCACGCCATCGAAAGAGATCACCTCGCGAAACCTCAACTCGCTCTTCGGCTCGGCACGCAGCAGCTCCGTCCAGCCCTGAGCCATGAGCACACCTAGCAGCATCAAAGAAAAAAAACCGCGCCGGCTCATGCGAGCAGATCCGGATGATCGGCCTTCACGCGCGCACGCAGCCAGGCGGGCACCGCATCGCGATCATCCATGCGACACTTGATACCGACGATCCGCATGTCCTGTACGCCGCCTCGCTCGGCCATACCCAGCCATTCGACGAAGCTGTTGAGCGTCGTGTAGTTGAACTGACAATCGATCCACGCGTTCCGCGGAAGCGCGAAATTGCGGCGCAGCGTAGTGAAGGTGGCGAGCGAAGCGGCGTAGCGAGCGGGACGAGCCGGTTGCTCGCCGCTCGCCGCACGCGGCGCCATTTTCACGTAGAGATCTTCGGTCAGCGCCACCGTGCCGGCGACCTCGGCCAGCCGCGTGATCTCGCCGCGAAAATCGATGCCTGGCGGCAACGGTTTAGCGGGCATGATTCCCGCACGAGTGAATGACAAAGCCTGCGGCGAGCGATAGTGCTTGGTCTTGACCGTGACGCCAGTAAACGGATTCAGGAGTTCCGTTGCCGGACGACCCGTTTCGAGATCGCAGTAGTAACCCGCCTCGTCGAGTTCCCACAGCCAGCTTCCATCGGACCGCGGCGTCGCTCGCGATCGACTCAGGCCCTCGATACGCGCCACCGGCCGGGCCACCTCGCCATCGGGTTTGACGACCAGCACACCCGAATACACCCAAAGAACCGCCGCGAGATCAGGCGCGGTACGCATGCGGATGAAGTCGCTGAGCAGATCGGCAGCGCCGCTGGTCTCGGCGGGCAGGCCGCCCTGATCACCGCGATCTGCAGCCAACAAGGGCGGCGCCAGCAACATGGCACCGAGCCCAGCGAGAACGCCGCGGCGCGGCGTCGCATCAAGCAACTCCATTCTATTTCCCCCTGATTTCGCCCCCGACAGGCGGTCACCCGTCACGGCGTTTATAGCACAGCCTCTGCGCTCGAGCCTGCGCGGCTAGCGGGACGATAAGCGCTCGTGCAACATCCGGCTCAATGTTGAATACATCACGGCGGTGTCGCCGGCATCCTTGGGAGACGATTCATGAACGAACCCTCAATGACCCGACGTGCTGCGCTCGGCGGTAGTCTCGCACTCGGCGGCTCCATGGCCGCTGCGTTTCTCTCACCCGCGGTGGCCGCCACGCCCGCCAGCACGCGCAAACTCGATCTCGCCGATCCGGCAACACGAGCGCGCGTGCTCGCCAAGGTCAAAGGCTCGATCGCCGATGAACTCGTCTACACCTTCACCCGACTGCATCTTTATCTTTGGCTCAACGACGGCAACCTCAAGCCGATGCTAAGCATGCAGAATCTATCGGCCGCATCCTGGAAACCGCTGCCGAACGGCAACTACGCCGGAGAGGTACGCGAGGTGGGCGTCTACACGGCCTTTGATACTGACGATGTGGTCGATCACTGGATCAATCCGATCACCGGCGATCGTCGCGAGATCTGGCAATTCGTCGGCGGTCCCTTGTCGGTCGAAATCGGCCCCGAGGGCATCGTCACCGGCCCCGAAGCCACGCTCAAGCCCAAGGACATGCGACTCGACGTCATGGCGGGCAAGGTATTGGTTCCGAACCAGTCAGCCTTCTCGTTCCCGAATCCCTTCAAGCCCGAGCAATGGCCCAAGGAGGCCGGCGGGCCAATATTCTACTGGGACTCACATTATTTCTTTGCCGCCGCGGTCGACGAAGTCGCAGACCCCACGGTGTCGAGCGCGCTCTCGACCGTGCAGTTTCAGAACATGGTGAGTTTCCATCCCTGGCTCGGCATGGGCCAAACCCCTGGCCGCACCTGGGGCAAGGGGCTTGGCACCAAACTGCGCAGCCTCGATGATCTGCCGCGTGGCGCACGTCTCGCTCTCGAGAAAGGCACGCCAGAAATCTTTGATCTTGGCAACTGGAAGCAGCCGCGGATCGATTTCCTCGAATACATGCAGAAGCGCCGTCCCGGCTGATCCTGCGCAGTCGAAGCCGCCTCAGCGTCGCTGCAGTACCGGCGTGCGCCGGTTCCAGCAGGTGGCGTCGTAGCTGACGCCGTCGCAGCCGCGGCGCGGGTACTGCCCGTTCATGCGACGCGTCTGCACCACATCGAGGCCCGCCTGATAGCACTCGCAGGCCTCCGCCTCGAGCATTTCACGACTGACCACGGTGAGATAGCCGCGGCTGTACTCCACCATGCCGTCACGCTGCAGCCTACCGACCGTATTGGTGACCGCCTCGCGCCGGACCCCGAGAAAGTGCGACATCATCTCATGGGTGATCTTGATGACTCGTGACGGCGAGCGATCCTGTACCGAGAGAATCCAACGGCACATTCGCTGATCGAGCCGGTGCCGGCAATTGCAGGTGATGGTCTGTGCCATGAGCCGGATCTGCGCAGGTGTACTGGAACACCGATTGCTGGATCGCTTCCGCATCAAGAAACTTGCGGCGTAACTCGTCCTTGTCCATGCGCAAGGCCATGCCACCCTGCAAGGCGACGATTCGTACCGGACCCGGCCGCTGATCAAACAGGCTTTCGAGACCGATCACGCCCTCGTTGCCGACGATCAGGAACTCGGCAGAGAAACTGTCTTTGAGGACATAATCCATCGAGACGATGCAACTCAGCGGGAAAACGATCATCGAGTTGCGTGCGCCCACCTCGCGGAATATCTGCCCGTCGGCAAGGCTGATCGGCTCAAGGCTTGCCGCCAGACCCTCGCGCAACTCGAGCGGCAGCGAATAGAGCATTTCGTTTCGATCCAATTCTTTGACGGAGACCATCTTCAACCCCTTTGAATCTGTGCGAAACCACCATGCCGCGATCCGCGTCTTCAAAGAACTCGACGGTGTCGCCGAAAGCTTCACGATGACCGGGTCGATGGTGTCGATGATGCTCACCACGGCAGGGTCGGTATCAACGACCACCGAAACCAGCGTCGGGCCCTGCGGCACTGCAGAGGCAATCGACACGCTGACCTGGCCCGGATCAATGTAGACGCCATCACCCTGCGTACCGTCAACATAAGGCACGCTCGTGGATCCCTTGGGAATCGTCACGGTGTCGCCATTGCTCAACGAAACCAGCATGTCCTCGTCAATGGGCATGCTGAGGCTCACCGTGAAGGTCGCGCTGGTAAAGACATCCTGTGAGCCCGGCGCACCAATGTCGACACCATAGTCGAAACTGTGGCCCGTACCGTTCATGTTGTTGCCGTTACCCGCAGAGGTAATCGAACCACCGGGTGCGCCGGTGAATGCAGACACTGCCGTGGTCGACTCGACGGGCTTACCGCTCGCGGGCGGCTGTTTGCCATTTATCGCCATCTCTTGATCTCCTGTTGCTGTGGATCGAAATTCGATTGGCAACAGAGTCGCAGGATCACTGTGATCGATAAGTGCCTTACCTCACACTCGCTGACGTTTTTGACTTGCAATGAGGCATCATGGGCGGCAGGGAGGGATCAGTCATGAAGATCAGTCGTCGCAATATCCTGTCCGCTGCCGCCACGAGCGGCGCCGGCTTCGCAGCTTCGGCGGTGCTCGGTGGCACGGCCACCGGCAAATCGACTCTGGCATTGCCGAACTTCAAAGATCCGCTCACGGCGCTGCGTACTCACGTAAAGATGGTGGGCTCGCTCGGCAAGGGGCCCGTGGTCTCGTTCATGCGCCTCAACATCTACGCCGATCTCGGCGAGGGGAACTTCGTTCCCTGCTTCACCATGAACAACATCCTCGTCGATTACTGGGAGCCCAAAGGCAACGACCAGCACGAGATGCGCAAGTACGAAGTCGGTTTCTACACGCGTTACGACAGTCAGGAGCCGCTCGAAGAATTCGCCAATCCGGTAACCGGCAAGACCACGGCCATCCACCATTTTCGGCTTGGGCCAGTACCACGGCTGTACACGCCGACGGGCGTCATCGCCATGGGCTACACCCCGAAGCTGCTACCGATCGAAGTGATTGGTGATCGCGTGTTCCTCGCGACCGAATCCATAGAGAGTCGGCCCGACATGATCCGGCCCGGCGAGACCAGCTATACCAATTCCTTCATGACGATGTCAGCGGCGTTGCAAGACATCACAAACCCCGCAGTGCTGTCGGCACCGGTCCATCTGCAACTGCAGAACAAAAATCGCTGGGCGCCGTGGATGGGCATGGGCGATCGACCCGGCGGCACCGTGGCGCGAGGGTTCGGCGGCAAGGTGGCGAGTCTCGATGCCCTCCCAGAGACGGTCAAAACCGGAGCACGGCGCTTCGTGCCGCAGATCTTCGAGACAGCCACGTGGAGCGAGTTCGTGTTCGAGGACTCGGAGTACCTCAAGGAGCTGGCCGAGAAGACAGGTAATCCCTGAACTGCTCGCGCAGTTTCATCTTCTGCACCTTGCCGGTGGCACCGAACGGGATGGCGTCCATGAAGACGACATCGTCCGGCACCTGCCACTTGGCAACGCGTCCGGCAAAGAATTCAAGCAATTCATTGCGCGATAATTCGGCACCAGGTTTTTTGGTCACCACCAACAGCGGGCGCTCATCCCATTTGGGATGATATGCGGCGATGCAGGCCGCGAGGGCGACCGCAGGATGTGCCATCGCGATGTTCTCGATGTCGATCGAACTGATCCATTCACCACCCGATTTGATGACGTCCTTGCTACGATCGGTGATCTGCATGAATCCATCGACATCGATGCTGGCCACGTCCCCCGTCGGAAACCATCCATCGATCAAAGGATCGCCGCCCGCACCCTTGAAGTAGCGCGACAGGATCCAAGGTCCACGCACCAGCAGGTTACCCGAGCTGCCACCATCCCAAGGCAGTTCGCGCCCCTCGGCATCGACGATCTTCATATCGACGCCGAACACCGCCCGCCCCTGCTTGGCCATGATCTCGAGCTGTCGCTGCGGCGACTCCGCAAGTTGCGACTGCTTCAAGTTGCAGATCGTGCCAAGCGGGGACATCTCGGTCATGCCCCAGGCATGCAGCACCGTCACCGCGTACTCGCGAAACTTGGCGATCATCGATGGCGGACACGCCGAGCCCCCGATCACCGTCCGTCGCATATGAGTGAATCCGCCACCCACAGACTGCACGTGGTTGAGCAAACCCAGCCACACGGTCGGCACGCCGGCGGCCATTGTCACGCCTTCGCTTTCCATCAGCTCGTACAAAGATTTGCCGTCGAGTGCGGCACCCGGAAACACCAGCTTCGCACCGACCATCGGCGCGATATACGGCAAGCCCCAGGCGTTGACATGGAACATCGGCACCACGGGCAGTACGACATCTCGTGCCGAGAGGTTCAGCGCATCCGGTAGGCCACCGCCATAGCAGTGCAGCATCGTGGAGCGATGGCTGTAGAGCACGCCCTTGGGATTGCCGGTAGTGCCACTCGTATAACAAAGCGATGCGGCACTGCGCTCGTCGAACACCGGCCACTCGTAATCACTCGCCTCTTCGGCAATCCAAGCCTCGTAACTGACGAGGTGATTGATCCCGGTATCCGCAGGCAGCGCGGAGGCCTCGCACATCAGCACCCAACGCCGCACGGTCGGACAATGCGCCGCGATGGCTTTGACGATCGGCAAAAAAGTCGCATCAAAACAGAGCACCTGATCTTCGGCGTCGTTGAGAATCCAGGTCACCTGCTCGGGCGAGAGGCGCGGATTGAGGGTGTGCAACACCCGGCCGCTGCCACTCACACCAAAATACAGTTCGAAGTGCCGGTAACCATTCCAGGCAAGGGTGCCGACACGCTCGCCAACGGCGATACCTAACCGATCCAGCGCACCGGCCACCTGCTTTGCGCGGCGCGCCGCCTCGACATACGTGTAGCGGTGGATGTCGCCCTCGAGGCGCCTCGAGACGATTTCCGTGCGCGGGTGATGTCTGACCGCAAAGTCGATCAACTGCGAAATCAGCAGCGGATGATCCTGCATGAGGCCGAGCATGAGTCCCTCCAGATCATTGACAGCCCTGAGACTGCGACACCCTACCTTTTGCGCGGGCGTAATGCGAACATCCGTGACGATATTTTCCAATAATGCCCGGAGCGTCTTTGCATGCGATCCCTCACCCTCGGCCTGACGATGGCCTCGACGATTTTCACCTCGCTCGCCGCCGCGCAGCAGTCAGCCCCGACCCCAGTCGCACGCGAGGAGGATCTGCAAGAAATCGTCATCGTCGGCAGCAACATCCGCCGCGCCGAGATTACGGGAATCCTGCCGGTCACCGTGATCGAAGCCGATGACATCGATGCGACGGTCGCGCGCTCCGGCGACGATCTGATGCGCTCGATCCCGCAAGCGGGTGATGTCGCCTTCAACGAGGGTCGCGATGCCGGCGGCATCAATGATGCTCGGGGCGACACGGCCTCGATCAATCTGCGCGCACTTGGCACCGGCAACACGCTGATTCTTTTGAATGGGCGGCGCATGGTGCTGCACCCGGGCACGCAAAGCGAAAACCTGGTGCCCGTGCAGAGCGTCAATACCAACACCATCCCGGTCACGGGTGTACGCCGAATCGAGGTGCTGCGCGATGGCGCAGCGGCAATCTATGGAACCGACGCCGTCGCGGGCGTCATCAACACGGCGCTCAAGTCGAACTTCGATGGTCTGACGGTACAGGCCGAGTATGGCGACACCGCCGAATCTGGGCAGCGCGAATACGAACTGTCCTTCGAAGCAGGACAGAACTTCAACAACAAGCGCACCAATGTTTCGCTCTTCGGTTCCTTCAATAATCGTACCCCGCTCTTTGCCATCGAGCGGGATCGTGCTGGCTCGGCGGATCTGCGTCGCTGGGTGGAAGGGACGCCGTTCGCAGGCGACAGCGACTTCGACAATCGCAGCAACGACACAATCTGGGCGGAGTTTCAGCGTCTGAACCCGAACTTCAGCAACTCAACGACCGCCGTACGCTTGGCCAATGGCACGACCCTGACGACCAACGGCATCTTTCATGTGCAACCGGGCACCAACCCGGGCTGTCTGACCCCGGTGACCAACGGCGTCTGCTACGACAACAGCTCGCTCTCCACCGCGAGCGAGGACAACAATCTTCGCTACGATACGGCTTATACGCGTACGCTGAGCGGCGAAAATGAGCGCATCAACCTGTTCGGTTTTTTCAATCATGAAACCGAATCCGGTATCGAACTATTCGGCGAACTAGGCTATTACCACGCGGATTTTCGCAGTCAACGCGAACAGGACACGCCGCTCGCGAACCAACGATTGATCGCGCCTGCGAACGCTTTCTGGAATCCACTCGGCCCCGCCACCAGTCCGAATCGAATCGCCGGAGTGACGGGCATTCCAGTCGAGGGTGTGCCGCTCGAAATCATTGACTATCGCCCGGTCGACATCGGTCCGCAGCAGGTCCGCGTGCGCAATGAGACCACTCGCGCCCTCGTCGGTGCGCGTGGAGCTTGGCGTGGCTTCGATTGGGAGTCCGCAGCGTGGCACTCGCGGGCGCGTACCAACGACACCATGGGCTCGGTCAGCATGACGCGCTTCCAGCAGGCGATCTCGCGCACTGACAACACAGCCTACAATCCTTTCAGCGGCGGCGATCCGCTCAATCCCGGCATCCTCGACTCGACGCCCAACCCCGAGAGCATTGCCCGTGGGTTGCTGGTGGATATCTCGCGCATCAGCGAGATGCAGCTCAAGATGGTCGACTTCAAGATCTCGCGACCCGATATCTTTGCTTTGCCCGCGGGCAACGTTGGTCTCGCCGCGGGCCTCGAATATCGCGACGAAAGCTTTCGGGATGATCGCGATGCGCGTCTCGACGGCACCATCGCCTTCGTGGCACTCGATGGCTCATCGAACGGCAGCGACGTCATGGGCGTCAGTCCGACGCCGGATACTTCGGGCTCACGCTCGGTATTTGCCGGTTACGCCGAGCTCGCCCTGCCGCTTGTGTCGCCGTCGATGGATATCCCACTCGTCCATCGCGTCAGCGCTCAACTCGCGGGACGCTATGAGAGCTACACTTTCTTTGGCGATGTCACCAAGCCGAAGCTCGCGCTCTCTTGGGAGCCGATCGAGTGGCTGCAGATCCGTGCTGCCTTCTCCCAAGGCTTTCGCGCACCGAACCTGCCGCAACTCTTCGAGCGTGGAATTCAGCGTTCCAACACGCGTTCCGACTGGATTCGTTGCGAGGCCGATCGACGCGCCGGCCGTATCGCCAACTTCGACCAGTGCGCCCGCTCACAAGGCGTGGTCAGCAACCGCTCGGGCAGCCTCGAGCTCGAGCCCGAGGAATCGGACAACTTCACGGTGGGCATGACCCTGCAGCCCGAGTTACCGCAGGGCTACGGCGGCCTGACGATCACCGCGGATTACTGGGAGATCGATCAGGAGCGGGTGATTGGTCTCTTCGGCGACTCGAATGCACTGACGCTCGACTACTTTCTGCGTCTCTCGGGCAGCAGCAACCCGAACGTGCAGCGTGCCGCACCGACGGCACAAGAATTGGCCGATTTTGCCGGATCCGGACTCACTCCGGTCGGTCGTGTCATTCAAGTGATCGACAACTACACCAATCTCACGCCGCGCAAAGTACGCGGCTTCGATGTCGCCCTCTACTATGAAATCAAGAATACGCCGATCGGCAGCTTCGACCTGAAGCTGAACGGGGCGCGACTGCTCGAGTTTTTCCAGACGCCGGATGCGATCAAAGGCGAACTGCTGGCCGCGCAAAGAGCGGGCCGAATCAGCCCGGCCATCGCCATCTCTGGCGCCGACAGCCTCGTCCGTCAGGACGGTCGACCCGAGTGGCGGATCAGCACCACGCTTACGTGGCGGCTCGGCGCTTTCGGTGCGGGTTATTACAACGCCTATGTCGGGGATGTCGAAGACACCGGCGCGACGCTCGCCGATGGCACGACCTGGTTGGTCGACGATCACCTCACACACAATGCTTACTTGCAGTACACGGTCGACTCGCGCGGGCCCTTCGATGGGCTGCGGATGCGCTTGGGTGCCCGTAATTTGACCAACAAGGATGCGCCGCTCGCCGACAACCCGTTTGGCTACATCGGTGATCTCTACGGCAATCGCGGTCGCTACACTTACCTCTCGCTACGCAAGCGTTTCTGACCCCCTTGCGCTGGCTGCGGCGTCGCCCACCGGTCCTCGCGCTGCTGACGGCGTGTTGCACGCTGCTCGTTGGTCTCGACGCCGCCGCACAGTCGCGTCCGCTGCTCGAATATCCGAGCATTCACTCGCCGCGGGTGACCCTGCGCGGCATGGTGGTGTCGCAAAACGAAATTGCGAGCCGCGTCGGCAGTCGCATCCTCGAGCAAGGCGGCAACGCGATCGACGCCGCCATCGCCACGGCTTTCGCCTTGGCTGTCACGCTCCCTCGCGCCGGCAATATCGGTGGCGACGGATTCATGACGCTTTATGTTGCTGCAGAACAGCGTGTACATGTCATCGACTTTCGTAGTGTCGCGCCGCAGGCGGCGCGTCTCGAGATGTTCCTCGACGACAAAGGCAAGGAAAGTCCCCGCGCCTCCCGCGGCTATCGCGCCCCGGCCGTACCCGGCACGGTCGCCGGACTCGAACTTGCACACCAGAAGTTCGGTCGGCTGCCGTGGAAGAGTCTCGTCGAACCCGCGCTCGCCCTCGCCCGCGACGGAGTTGAACTCTCGGCTGACGAGGCTTTTGTATTTACTTGGGGACGCGAGCGACTCAAAGAAAGCGCCTCGTCACAGGCCACGTTCTTCAAGAGCGACGGCTCGAATTTTCGTGCGGGCGAAATCCTGCGACAACCTGAACTCGCCTGGTCACTGGAGCAAATCGCCGCAGGCGGCGCGGACGCGTTCTACCGCGGCGAGATCGCTGCCCGCTTCGAAGCCGATATGGCCGCACAGGGCGGTCTGATCACCCGCGCAGATCTTGCCGGGTATCGTGCGGTGCTGCGTGAACCGCTGGTTGGCACTTATCGCGGTCACACGATTTACACCGCACCACCCGCAAGCGCCGGCGGTGCGACGCTCCTCAACATGCTCAATATTCTCGAAAACTTCGAGCTCAAGCCGCTCGGTGCCGGCTCTGCGGCGAGTCTGCATCTGCTCGCCGAGACCATGAAACTCGCCAACGCCGATCGCGTCCGCAACCTCGGCGACACGGACTTCGTTGATGTGCCACTCGAAGGGCTCACCTCAAAGGCCTATGCAAGAGATCGAGCCCGCCTGATCAACCAGCGGCGCGCCAGCAAGCCGCGCACACTCGGGGCGGGCGAGCCCTGGCGGTACGAGAGTCCAAGCACCACGCATTTCTCCACGGCCGACAGCGATGGCAATCTGGTGTCGACAACCTATACGCTCGGATCGGATTTCGGTTCGGGCGTCATGATCGCGGGTACCGGTATCCTGCTCAACAATCAAATGAACAACTTCAGCCACGAGCAAGCGTTGCGTGCGGCGCGCACAGGCGAAAAGCCGCCGCTCAACGCGCTGCAACCCGGCAAACGCATGATGTCCACGCAGATGCCGACGCTGGTATTCAAGAACGACCGACCATGGATGGCTGTCGGCACACCGGGCGGCGGCAAGATCGTCGATACGGTGCTGCAACTCCTCATCAACGTCATCGACTTTGATCTCAATATCGATGAAGCGACGCACCAGCCACGTATCTCGCAAGGCTCGGGACGCCTGCTCGTCGAACCCAACTTCAACCCCGACACGCTGTCGTTGCTGCGCAAGCGCGGCCATGACGTCGAAATCGACGAGACCATGGGCAGCGCGCAGTCGATCATGCTCGATCGCGGGTTTTTCCTCGGTGCACCGGATCCGCGTCGTCCCGGCGCTGCGGCGGTGGGCTTCTGATGCGCCGTTTTGCATTGCTACGCACGACCGTCGCCGTACTGATGGCGATGGTCTCCTCTGCAGCATGGTCGCAGACGGCTGCACCGCCGTCCTCCGAGCTCGTCATCGTCAACGCCAGAATCTTTGATGGCCGAGAACTACTGTCCGGCAGCGACTACAGACTGCGGGTCCGCGATGGGCGTATCGCCGCAGTTGAACGCGGTTCGTCGCCGGCCGATCCGACGGCGGCGATCGCGCCCACATCATCGCCCGCCCCAACCTTGATCGATGCGGGCGGACGGCTGGTGATGCCGGGTCTCATCGACGCGCACGTACACCCGTCGATTCCGCTCGGCTTCACTGCGCTGCGCGAGGCGGATCCCAACTACGTTGCAAATCGGGCTGCGATCGAAGCGCACGGAATCCTGCTGCGCGGGTTCACCAGCATTCGCGACATGGGCGGTCCGAGTTTCGGACTCAAGCAAGCCATCGACGAAAGCCTCATCGAGGGACCGCGAATTTTCCCTTCGGGCGCCATGGTCAGCCAGACGAGTGGCCACGGCGATTTTCGCTCGCGCGCTACAAACGCGCTGCCAATCGGTAGCCGCGATGTGATGGAACAACGCGGCTACGGCGCAATCGCCGACGGCGAAGATGCGGTTCTCGCGGCCGTTCGCGAGCAGTTGCGCAGCGGCGCCTCGCAAATCAAGGTTGCGGCCGGCGGCGGTATCTCATCAGCTTACGACCCCATAGACAGCGTCCAATACCTTGAGGCGGAACTGCGTGCCGCCGTGCGCGCTGCCGCAGACTGGGGCACCTATGTCGCGGTGCATGCCTATACCCCTGCGGCCATCCGTCGATCCGTGGAAGCCGGAGTTCGCAGCATCGAGCACGCCCATCTCATCGATGAGTCCACCATGAAGCTCATCGCTGATCGCGGCGTTTTTCTCTCGCCACAAGCCTATGTGTTCGGCGGTGCGTTTCCACTGACCGGCAAAGGCGCCGACATCGCCGTCGGCCTCGATCGAATGATGCAGCTCGCCAAAAAATACGGCGTCAAGATCGCTTTTGGGACGGATGTGTTCGGCGCGTCGCGCGTCTTCGGCTGGCAATCCAAGGAATTCGGCGCTCGCCTGCGCTGGTTCACGCCGCTCGAAATCCTGCGCCAGGCCACCTCGATCAACGGCGAATTACTCGCGCTCAGTGGGCCCCGCAATCCCTACGGCGCCGCGCCGCTCGGCGTGATCCGTGAGGGCGCTTGGGCAGACCTGCTGATTGTCGAAGGCGACCCGCTCGTCGATCCGCGCCTGCTCGAGGATCCGCAGAACAGCCTGCGGCTTATCCTCAAGAACGGCAGCATCGTCAAGAACACCCTCCCATGAGCGAGATCCGCGTCCATCATCGTACCTGCCATCTGTGCGAAGCGATGTGCGGCGTCGAAATCAAGACCGAGGGATCAAAGATTCTGTCGATTCGCGGCGACGATCAGGATCCTTTCAGTCGCGGTCATATCTGTCCCAAGGCGTTAGGCCTGAAAGATGTTCATGAAGACCCGGATCGTCTGCGCCTGCCGGTCCGACGCACGAGCGAGGGTTGGCAGGAGATTTCCTGGAACGAGGCGTTCGATGAAGTCGCTCGGCGGCTCGTCAGCCTCCAAAAGCAGCATGGTCACGATACGATCGCGAGCTATATCGGCAATCCGCAGGTTCACAGTTTCAGCGGCCTGATCGGCGGCGCAAAATTCCTGCGCACGCTGCGCAGCCGGAATCGATTTTCGGCCACCTCCGTCGATCAGTTGCCGCATCACTTCGCGGCCTTCTTTCTTTTTGGGCACCAACTGATGATTCCGGTGCCGGACATCGATCGCACGGATTTCTTTCTAGTTCTCGGCGCGAATCCCGTAGTCTCGAACGGCAGTTTGATGTCGGCACCGGATGTCGCCAAACGCCTCAAGGCGTTGCGCGCCCGTGGCGGCAAACTGATCGTCATCGATCCTCGACGAACCGAAACGGCAGAGCTTGCCGATCAGCACCACTTCATTCGTCCCGGAAGCGATGCTTGGCTACTGCTCGCCTTGCTGCAGGTGATCTTCGAGGAAGGTCTCGAGTCCCCCGGCCGACTCGCGCCGCTGCTCGACGGTCTAGAGCGATTGCGCGACCTGTGCCGACCGTACACGCCGCAGCGTGCCGCGGCACACACCGGCATCGACGCGCAGGCAATACGCCAGTTGGCACGCGACTTCGCAGCCGCTGGGTCAGCGATCTGTTACGGACGCATAGGGGTTTCGACGCAGTCGTTTGGCGCCCTTTGTCAGTGGCTGATCCATTTGCTGAATATCGTCACCGGCAACCTCGATCGTGAGGGCGGATCGATGTTCACGCAGCCCGCCCTCGATGCGCTCGGCCTCGCCTCCGGCTTCGGTCAAAAAGGTTCTTACGCAAAAAGGCGAACCCGCGTCCGCGGCCTGCCGGAATTCGGCAGCGAATTTCCGGTGGCAGCGCTGGCCGAAGAAATCCTCACGCCCGGCGAAGGACGTATTCGCGCACTCGTCACTGCGGCGGGCAATCCAGTGCTCTCCACACCCAACGGGCGACAGCTCGAGCGGGCTCTGGAAAAACTCGACTTCATGGTATCGGTGGATTTCTACATCAATGAAACCACACGCCATGCGCACATCATTTTGCCGCCGACCTTTGGTCTCGAGCGTGATCACTTCGATCTCATTTTCCACATGCTGGCCATTCGCAACACAGTGAAGTACTCGCTGCCAGTATTCGACAAGTCACCGAACGCACTACACGACTGGGAAATCTTCGATCGATTGATCGAAAACATCGAAAAGATCGACCCGGCGCGCCGTCCGCCGCTCGCAAAACGCCTGCTGTCGCGCTGGCTGACCCCACGACGCAGTATCGCCCTCGGGATTCGGCTCGGCCCGCGGGGCGCAGGCTGGAATCCGTTCGCGGGCAAGCTCTCGCTTGGCCGGATCCTGCGGCATCCGCACGGCATCGATCTTGGACCGCTCGAGCCGTGTCTGCCCGCTCGATTGCAGAGCCGAAACGCACGCATCGATCTGCTGCCGCAGGCACTGGTGGCGGACCTCGAGCGCCTCGAGCATGCGGATGCAGCGAGCGCGGCACCCGTGCTGCGCTTGATCGGCCGCCGCGATCTGCGCACCAACAACTCCTGGATGCACAATTCGCATCGCATGGTGAAAGGCCCGCTGCGCTGCACCTTGCTGATTCATCCCGATGATGCGGCCGCTCGAGCCCTCGGCCCCGGCGAACTTGCCACCGTCCAATCTCGCGTCGGCCAGATCAGTCTGCCGATCGAGATCAGCACCGACATGATGCCGGGCGTGGTCAGCATTCCGCATGGTTGGGGGCATCACCGTCCCGGCATTCGACTCAGGGTCGCGCAAAGTCACGCCGGGGTCAGTGCCAACGATCTGACCGACGAGACCTTCATCGATACGCTCTGCGGCAATGCCGCCTTGAATGGCGTGCTGGTAACCGTCAGCAAGGCTTAAGCCAAGCACCAAAATCGCGTAATCTCGCCGCATTCTCGGGTTGCGGAGATCCGCATTTCGCGGTATGCGCGTGCACAACTTTCAGAGAGGTTTGGCGGTCTGGTTGCTCGCGGGCCTGTTGGCCGCATGTTCCGGAGGCAGCGCCTCCGTTCAGGACAGAACGACCGCCGCGTCGAGTGGCGGGACGAGTGGCACTCCGGCGATCGTCACTACCAATGCTCCGCCGCCGGCGACGAACGGTTTCGTTGCCCTGACTTTATCGGCGCGGCCACAACAGTTTTCGGCCGATCGAAACTGTCCGCCGTTTCTGGAATATGGCTCACCCTCGCTGTCGGTGGATTTTCTTTGTCGAACCGGATTCGCCATCGGTCATGACCCGACGACCCGCACGCCCGCGTGGGTGATCGAGCGACTCGGACTCGCCTCGCTCAACGGCGGCGTGGAACGCACCGATAATTTTCGTGCCGACCCGGACCTGTCCCCGGGTCGTCGGGCAGAGCTTGAGGATTACGCGGGCTCCGGATTTGATCGAGGACATATGGCTGCGGCCGGTAACCTGACTTGGAGCAATCAGGCCATGGTCGAAAGTTTCTATCTGTCGAACATTGCACCGCAGAATCCGACGCTCAATCGGGGCGCATGGGCAAGACTCGAGACCGATATCCGCAACTGGGTTCTCGAGCGCACCGATCTCTTGGTGATCACCGGACCGGTATTCGGCACGCAGGACGCCGTGATTGGCCGTTCACCGGTGCGCGTTCCCGTCGCCTTCTACAAAATCGTTTTCGACCCCTCGCGACGCGAGGCAGTAGGTTTCGTGTATCCGAACTCGCCACCGACCTCGAATGATCCGGCGGATTATCGCGTGCCCGTCGAACAAATCGAGAGAACGACCGGCCTCGCCTTCATCAGTCGCCGTCAGTGAGTCTCCTGCGCGAGTGAGCAAGGCGCCAGCGCTTTCGCTACCATCGCCCGAGTTCGCTTCACGGAGTTCCCATGCGTCACCTCACCGCTTTGATCATTGGCTTGATGCTGCTGGCCACAGCCTCGGCGTCGACTCCCGTTCCGCGCGCCGTGGTGCTCAACGAGCGCCTCGAGAGCCCCTGGGGTATCGCGTTCCTGCCGGATGGACGAATGCTCATTACCCAGAAACGCGGCTCCATCGCCGTGCTGAGCGCTGACGGGCGACGGATCGAGACGACACTGACCGTGCCCACACCGGTGGTCGCACGCGGGCAAGGTGGTCTGCTCGGTCTTGCGATCGATCCTGACTTTGCGCGCGACCCTTGGGTTTACTGGGCCTATTCCGAGGCTGGCACCGGCGCTGATGCCGACAAGGCTGGCACAGCCATTGCCCGCGCGCGGCTGCGCGACAACACCCTGACCGACCTGCAGGTCATCTACCGTCAGTCGCCCAAGGTCACGGGCGCGGGCCACTTTGGTGCCCGCATCGTTTTCCTGCCGGACGAAACGATGTTCGTGACACTCGGTGAACGACAGAAACTCAATCCGGCTCAGGATCTCGATGGCACGCTCGGCAAGGTCATCCGCATCAACCGCGATGGCAGCGTGCCGACTGGCAACCCGGGCGTGAGCAAAACGCACCCGGAAATCTGGAGCCTCGGTCACCGTAATCCGCAAAGCGCGGCGCTGCGGCCGGGCACGACGGAGCTGTGGGTGGTCGAACACGGTCCGCAGGGCGGGGACGAGCTCAATCGGGTTCTGCCCGGTCGCAACTACGGCTGGCCAGTCGTGAGCTACGGGTGTCCTTACGGCGCACCGAAGGGAGAGGCCTGCCGCATCGGCGGCGGACCGCATGCGCCGCGTTTCGAGGAGCCGGTCAGTACATGGGTCCCCGTGTCGATCGGCCCCTCCGGAATGATCTTCTACTCGGGACGGCGCTTCCCGCAGTGGAAAGGTGATGTTTTCATTGGCGCCCTCGTCGGCACGGCACTGTGGCGCGTGCGCCTCGACGGCAATACGGAGGCCAGCCGCGAGCGGCTGTTCGGTGATCTCGGCGGACGCATTCGCGATGTGGTCGAAGGACCGGATGGTTGGCTCTATCTCGTGACCGAAGCGGGCAAGCTGATCCAGATCAGAGAATAGCCCGTGATTCTGAGAGATCGCGTCGCACTCATCACCGGCAGCTCCTCCGGCATAGGTCGTGGCGTAGCGCTCGCCATGGCGGCCGAGGGCGCCGATGTCATCATCAATCACCCGAGCGATATCGAGCGTGAGGCCGCCGAAGAAGTGGCGCGACATGTGCGGTTGCTCGGTCGGCGTACACTCGTATTGCGCGCTGATGTCAGCGATCCAGCGCAGGTCGAGGCGATGGTCACCGCGACCCTCGCCGAGTTCAACGGTCTGCATATTCTGGTGAACAATGCCGGGATCGCCATTGCCGGTGCCGCCCACGAAATGCCGGTGGAATCATGGGATCGCGTGATCGCCGTACACCTGCGCGGCACATTTTTGATGACGCGCGCCGTGCTGCCACACATGTACGCGAGTGGTCATGGCCGCATCATCAACACGGCCTCCCAACTCGCCTACAAAGGCGCGCCAGGCTTCACGGCATATACGGCGGCCAAAGGCGGCATTCTCTCTTTCACGCGCTCGGTGGCGCTCGAGATCGGCGCCCGCGACATCACCATCAATTGCGTAGCTCCCGGCGCCACGCACACGCCGATCCTTGCCGACGTACCGCCCGCCCTCCTCGAGGAGATTCGCCAGGCGATCCCGCTCGGTCGTATCGCCGAGGTCGATGACATCGCGCCGAGCTATGTCTTTCTCGCGAGCGCTGCAGGTCGCCACTATCAGGGTCAGTGCCTGAGTCCGAACGGCGGAGACGTTTTTCTTTGAACGACCCGGCATTGCCAGCCATTCATCTCGAAGGCGTCTTGCAGACGCCCGAGCGGTGTTTCGCGGGTATCCGCGATTTCCCGTATTCGGTGCACTACACCTTCGTGGGCGGCCTACGCATCGCCTGCGTGGACGAAGGGCCTCGCGATGCTGCGCCTGTGTTGTTGCTGCATGGCGAGCCGACTTGGTCATATCTCTATCGCAAGATGATTCCGCCGCTGCTCGCCGCCGGTCATCGTGTCGTGGCGCCCGATCTCGTCGGCTTCGGCCGGTCCGATAAGCCGTCACACCCCACCGACTACTCGTATCGCAATCACGTCTCCTGGATGAATGCGTGGCTTGTGGCAATGAACCTGCGCGAGATCACACTCTTTTGCCAGGACTGGGGCTCACTGATCGGTCTGCGCATGCTGACGCAGGCCCCGGAGCGCTTCGATCGCGCCGTGCTCGCCAACGGCGGCTTGCCGACTGGCGCGCATGGCAGCGTCCCGCCAGCGTTCAAGCTCTGGCGTGCTTTTGCGCGCTGGAGCCCGTGGTTTCCGATAGGCCGCATCGTCGCGAGCGGTTGCGCCAAAGGACTCTCGCCCGAGGAAATCGCCGCCTATGACGCGCCGTTTCCGACGCGGCGTCATCGTCTCGCGGCCCGGCTTTTCCCGCGCTTCGTCCCCACGACACCGAGCGATCCCGAGCGCATCGCCAACGAAGAAGCATGGCGCGTGCTCGAAAGCTGGCACAAGCCGTTCCTGACGCTCTTCAGCACCCGCGATCCGATCACCCGCGGTGGCGAACGGATCTTTCAGAAAAAAGTGCCAGGTGCAGCCGGTCAGCCGCATACCTTCATCCGCGGTGCCGGCCATTTTCTGCAAGAAGACAAGGGCGAAGAGCTCGCTCAAAAAATTCATGAGTTCATCATGGCGACTCGGCGATGAATCTGGATCCCGGCATGACGTCATTGCTTGCGCTGATCGGTGTTTATGCGGTTTTTCTGCTTTGGTACGGAGGTCGAACGCACCCGTTGTCGGGCGCTGAAGTACAGGCGTTCCTCGATCTCATGAGGCGGCAGGGTCTCGACCGAGACGATCCCGATCTTTATGCCGCGCTCGAAAGATTGCTCGGACAAGACGATGGCCGCGAATTCCTGATGCTCAACCTCATCCACTATCGCGACAAGGCGGCCTATCCGCCCGAAATGAACTTCGGCGACAGCGCCATCAAAGCGGATCGACGCTACGCGCGTGCTTTTTTCCCGTGGTTGCTGCGCTACGGCAATGTGCCGGTGTTCATCGCGCGACGCAGCGGCTCCTTCATTGAGCCCGCCAATACCGAGCACTGGCACGTGGTGGCGATGATCCGCTACCGCAGCCGCCGCGATTTCATCCGCAGCGCCGCTGCGGTCGCCGGCAAGCAGATCATGGTCCACAAATGGGCCGCTATCGAGACCACTCATGTTTTCCCGATCCGTCCAATCTTTTCGTTCATTGCCGTGAGACTCGTGGCCGCGACCTTCTTGGCAGTCGCGGCGCTGATCGCCTGGAACCTCTGAGCCGTGATGCACCCCTGAACCCGAACAAGGACACCGAGCATGAATCGCGCTGCCAAAGTTTTCCCTTGCGCTGCTATCGTTGGCCTTGCGCTGCAGTTGGGTCTCGGTACGGCGCTGGCTGCCAATGGCTTGCGAGCCGAAATTCGACGCACGGCCTACGGCGTGCCGCACATCACGGCCAGCGACCATGCCGGACTCGGCTATGGCATCGGTTACGCCAGTGCCGAAGATAATCTTTGCGAGCTCATGGAGCGCATGCTGACCGTACGCGGTGAACGAGCGAAGTATCTGGGTGTCGGGGAAGCCGACGCCAACGTGAAAAGCGATCTTTATTACCGATTGGTCGGGCATGCGGACCGACTGGAACCGCTCCTTGCGGGGCCGGTGGATTCACCCGACACCCCTTCGCCCGATGCACGCGCGTTGCTGCAGGGTTTCGTGTCCGGGGTCAACCGCTACCTGCGGGATACGGGGGTCGACCGACTGCCCGACCCGCGTTGTCGCGGTGCGGCGTGGGTGCGACCGCTCGAGACCAAAGATTATTGGCGAAGCATCCTCGTGGGGCAGATGCCGTTCCAGATGGCGGGGATCGTCAACGCAGCGCCACCTCAGACCACCCCCTCGACACCGCCGACGACCTTGCGCTTGCCGATCGCAGACGACGCGCTGCCCGACCCGCAGCAACTCGGCTCCAACGCCTACGGCCTCGGCAAACTTGCCACCACGGGAGGCCGCGGCGCGCTACTCGCCAATCCGCACTATCCGTGGGACGGCATCAATCGCTTCTACCGTATGCACCTCATGATCCCCGGCAAGCTTAACGTGGTCGGCGCGGGACTCATGAATACGCCACTTGTGGGCATCGGCCATACGGCAGACATCGCATGGACGCATACGGTATCGACCGCCAGGCGCTTTGGTTATTTTGAGCTCACTTTGGATCCGCAGGATCCAACGCGCTATCTCTTCGAAGGTCGATCTGTAGCGATGCAGCGCGTACCTCTCACGATCGAGGTCAAGACTGATAGCGGCATCATCCGCCTCGAGCGCACTTTGTACTTGACCCATTACGGCCCGGTGCTCGCCACAGAAACTTTTCCGTGGACGACAACCACGGCGTTCGCGCTTGCCTTGCCGCCGCAGGGCCTGCGTATCGTCGATCAATACCTTGCAATCTGGCAGGCACGAAACGTCCACGAATTGCGTGCGGCGCTAGCGCGTCATCAGGCCACGGGATTCAACACCACTGCAGCGGATTCAACGGGCGAAAGTTTCTTTGGTGACATGGGCATGATTCCGCACGTCACCCACGCCCACGCCGAACGCTGCAGCCGTTCGTCGCTCGCGCGCACGCAGTGGAGCAAGCAGCGCATCGCCGTGCTCGATGGGTCTCGCAGCGATTGCGCTTGGGGGCGCGATCCGGACTCAACGGCACCCGGCATCTTCGGCGCCGCGGCGGCACCGCAGATCTTTCGCGAAGACTTCGTCTCGCAGAGCAACGACAGCCATTGGCTGACAAATCCCGCAGCGCCGCTTGTCGGGTATTCACCGATGTACGGCGATGAGCGTACGCCGCGTAGCCTGCGCACGCGACTCGGACTCGACATCATCGCCAAGCGTCTGAACGGCGAGGACGGTCTGCCGGGTCGCGGCTTCAACCGCGACACCCTCCAAGCAGCGCTCTACAACAACCGTCACTTGGGCGCTGAGATCGCTCGCGACGATCTCGTGACGCTCTGCAGGCAGGTTTCTCCCGGCAAGCCCTGCGATGCGCTCTCGAGCTGGGATATGAAGGTCAATCTCGAGAGTCGCGGCGCGCATGTTTTTCATTTGTTCGCCGAAGCGGGTGGCCTGAAGTTCAACAACGAATTCGATGCCGAGAAACCCCTGCTCTGGCCGCGCCGACTCGATACCGGACATTCATTGGTCAGCGTGGCACTTGCCAAGGCAATCGCTCGTCTTGACGACTGGCAACTGCCTGCCGATGCGCGCTGGGGCGATGTTCAGTCCGAAACGCGTGGCACAGAGCGCATCCCGATACATGGCGGCTCCGGCACCGAAGGCGTTTTCAATGTCATCCAGGCCGACAGCCCGCAACCTGCTCTGGGCTGGACGAGCATCCGCACCGGCGCAAGTTTCGTGATGGCGGTGGAGTTCACCGACCGCGGTCCGCGCAGCAGCGGTCTGCTGACGTATTCGCAATCAACCAACGTCGAATCCGCGCACCACTCCGATCAAACTCGCGCCTATTCGCAGAAGGTTTGGGACGATTTATTGTTTTTGCCGCAGGCTGTTCGACGCGCCACGTTGTCAAAAAAACAGTTGCGCGAATGACGATCAAGACTTCTGACTGAGAACTTGCGTAACGCTGGGTTGACACTCTCGCACATTCGGCGACGATTTTCCTTGAATGTCCTCTCGGCGAGGTCCACTCTCGACTCATTGAGGGGGGTTCTCGGGGCGAGTCGATGATCTGCGCACGCCGGACACTTCCGGCGTGACGCAGATCGTCGCCGTCACCTCGAAACCTGCAGTTCTCGCAGCAGCGTCTCGGCGAGCACTGACGGGTAATATTCCAACCGTCCTTTGCGCGCCTGCTCGACGAAAGCGATCAGTTCGGCGCGATCCTGATTCACGGCGCAACCCTTGAAGCGACCGTTCAGCACGAAGGCCGGATAGCCGAGCTGCCCTGCGAGACGCCCCCAAATGCCCGACTCGCGAATCAGTTCGCCCGCGCGACAGGCATCTTTACGTGCTTCGTATGCACCAGAAAGATAAAGATATCCGGTGACGAACAGCGCCTGCGGATAGTTGGTGGCTGCGGCGCGCTCGATGTGCGGCACGGCCTCGCCCACCTTTCCGGCGTAGGTCAGCACACGCGCGAGCTGATAAGACACGCGTGGATTTTTCGGGTCCTTGACGAGCTCTGCCTGGCAGGCTGCGATAGCCGCTTCGTTTTTCACATCCCGCGTCGCCACACCAGGCCCGACGCGAAAGGGATCGTCCGGATGCCCGGCCAACCGATCGCACTCGGTGACGGCCTGGGAATAGGGTGTCGGATCCCACTGCTTGAACTCGAGCGCGTGGGCCATCGGCAGACTAGCTGTGGCCAAGACGCACCACCAAAGATTTCGCAGTTTTTCCATGATCATCATTCTCCGAGCTGAGAGTTCGCTGCAGGGTAAATGAGCGGTGAGTCCGGCCCGATCGGCAGGCCGAAGGTCAGCCACAGGGCGAATACCACGGACCAGCCGATGAGAAAGGTCACCGAGTACGGCAGCATCACCGCGACGATCGTGCCGAGACCCGTGCGTGGCTCATATTTCTGGAAGAACGCGATGATCAGCGCGAAGTAACTCATCATGGGCGAGATGATGTTGGTGACGCTGTCGCCAACGCGATATGCGGTCTGGGTCAACTCGGGCGAGTAACCGAGCAACATGAACATCGGCACGAAGACCGGGGCCATCAACGCCCACTTTGCCGAGGCCGAGCCCATCAACAAATTGATTGAGGCCGTCAGCAGAATGAACGATGCAAAGAGCGGGATCGCCGGCAAGCCAAGGGTCTTCAAGGCCTCAGCGCCATTAACCGCAAAAATCAGCCCGAGCTGTGTCCAGTTGAAGAAGGCCACGAACTGCGCGGCAAAGAAAACCAGCACGAGATACCCGCCCAGGGTTGCCATGCTCGCGCTCATGCCCTTGATGACATCGCTGTCGTTGCGGATCGTGCCCGCGCCGATACCGTAGGCGAGCCCGTTCACCACGCCGAAGAGGAAAATGATCGCCACCACACCCGAGAGCAGGGGCGAATTGAGCAGATCCCCATTCGTCGGGTTACGCAGAAAGCCGGCGCCGGGCAGCACGCCCGCCGGCAACATCGCGAGCACCAACAACAGCGTCAGTCCCAACGTCGCCCAGCCCGCATAACGCAGCCCACGTCGCTCCTCGGCAGAGAGCGACTGTGCAAACGACGAATCGTCGGTTTCGCCGATCGGCCGGTCATCCGGGAATCGGGGGGCCGTGAAACGCTCGGCGACAAACCAACCAAGCAGCGTGATCAGGGGCGTCGAGGCTGCCATGAAATACCAGTTGGCGACCGCACTGACCGTGTAGGCGGGATCGACGATCCGCGCCGCCTCCTGCGAGAGCCCCGAGAGCAGCGGGTCGATGGTGCCGATCAGCAGGTTTGCCGAGTAGCCGCCGGAGACGCCGGCGAACGCCGCAGCCATGCCGACGATCGGATGACGCCCTGCCGACTTGAATATGAGACCCGCGAGCGGAATCAGCAGCACGTAACCGATCTCGCTCGCCATGTTCGACATGACCCCGGCAAAAACCACGATCGGCGTCAGCAGCCGACGCGGCGAGGCCAACACGAGCTTGCGCAACGCCGCACCGATCAACCCGGAATTCTCGGCGACACCGATGCCGATCAGCGCGACAAGCACCGTGCCGAGCGGCGCGAAGCTCGTGAAGTTGCCCACGAGATTGGTGAGGATCCGGTGCAAACCCTCGAGACTGAGCAGGTTGACCGCGGTCACCGTGGCGCCAGTAGTCGGGTGCTGCACCGACAGACCCGCGAGCGAAGCAAACCACGAGGCGACGATGACGATCAGGGCGAGCAGCGCAAACAACGTCGCCGGGTGAGGCAGGGCGTTGCCACCGCGTTCGACGGCGTCAAGAAAGCGATCGAGAGCGGATTTGGATGTCATCCGCCGATTTGAAACGAAACCGCTCGACCGATCAATGGGCGTCGCGCAGTGTCTGCTGCGCGGCAATCGCGGCGCCACGCAGGGCTGCGCCATCGTCCGTCACCAGCTTGAGCGGAATGCGCGAAATCCACGGGGACATCCGTTCCTTGGCATCGAATCGGTCGAACAATTGGCTCGCGGCCAGCAGCGGCCGAAACCGCGGCAGGATGCCGCCGCCGAGGTAGACACCACCGCGCGCGGCGTACAACAGGGCGCAATCGCCGGCAAAACTGCCGAGCATGGCCAGGAAACGCATGACCGCCTCGCGCGCGAGGGCGTTATCGCCGCTCAAGGCGTCGCGGCTGATGTCCGCTGCGCTGACCGCGCGCAACAGCGAGGCGCCCGAACGTGCAAGCAGAAAGGCGTGTATCGCGACCAGGCCATCGCCACAGATCAGCCGCTCGACCGTCACGCGCGTGTGCTTGCGGCGCATGTAGCTCAACAAATCGCTCTCGAAATCATCGAGCGGCGCAAAAGCCACGTGCCCGCCCTCGCCCGGCAGCGGTTTCCAGCGAATGCTGCCCGCGGCCTCGAGCGGCACGATCCCGGCGACACCGAGTCCGGTCCCGGGACCCAGCACAAGTTTCGGCGCGCCCGTCACCTCGACGCCTTCACGCAAGGCCTCGCAGTCTGTCGCACCCATCTCGGGCACACGCAGCGCCAAGGCCTCGAAATCATTGATCACCGTCAAATGGGTCAACCCCAGCTCGCCCGCAAGCACACGAGGCGAGAATCGCCACGGCGAGTTGGTGAACTCGATCTCGTCCCCAGCGATCGGTGCCGCCACGGCAAAACTGGCACCGTAAAGCGCTGCAGTCTCGATACCGGCTTGCGCCAGAAACGCGCGCACTGCATCACCGAACTGGCGGTAGTCTGCTGCCGCGAGCGTGGCGCGGGCCTCGAGCGTGTCATTTCCGCGCTCGCAATCGTCGCGACCATAGAGCGCGAAACGCGCGTTCGTCCCGCCGATGTCGCCGACGAGCATCTTCGAGGCTCGTTGATACTGCGCCTTAGTCACGATGCCACGATCAAAACGCGTTGATCCCCGTCAGCTCGCGACCGACCGAGAGCTGATGGATGGTCTCGGTGCCCTCGTACGTGATCACGCTCTCGAGGTTCAGTGCATGCCGGATGGGGGCGTACTCGGCACTGATGCCGAAGCCGCCCAGCATGTCGCGTGCATCGCGAGCGATCTCGATGGCCGCGCGGCAGTTCTGCCACTTGACCATCGACACTTGCGAAGGCGCCATGCGGCCCGCCGCCTTGAGGCGCGCGAGCTGCAGCGACATGAGTTGTGATTGGGTGATCCGGCGCGACATCTCGGCGAGGCGAATCTGGATCGCCTGGTTGGCCGCCAACGGTCGGCCAAAGATTTGTCTGTCCTTGACGTAGCGCAGTGCCTCATCGAAACACGCCCGCGCCGCACCGATCACACCGAAGGTGATGCCGAAGCGCGCCTGCGTGAGGCAGGTGAGCGGCGCCTTGAGGCCGACCGTCGAGCCCGGCAAAAGATTTTCCTCGGGGATGCGCAGGTCATCAAAGAACAGTGCACCTGTAGCCGAGGCCCGCAGGCTGAATTTCCGTTCGATCTCGGGCGTACTCAGGCCCGGCATCCCGCGCTCGACGATGAAGCCACGCACCCCTTCGTCGGTCATCGCCCAGACAACTGCGAGATCGGCGATCGGCGCATTGGTGATCCACATCTTCGAGCCGTTCAGGATCCAGTCGCCGCCGCTGCGCCGCGCATGGGTGCGCATGTTGCCCGGGTCTGAGCCGCCATGCGGCTCGGTAAGGCCGAAGCAACCGATCAGCTCGCCTTTGGCCATCGCGGGCAAGAAACGCTGCCGTTGCGCCTCGCTGCCATAGGCGTGAATCGGAAACATGCAGAGTGAGGACTGCACCGAGACGAAACTGCGGATCCCCGAGTCTCCGCGTTCGAGTTCCTCGCAGATGAGTCCATAGGCGAGCGGGCCGAGACCTGCGCAGCCATAGCCCTGCAAGGAACTGCCGAGCAGGCCGAGCGAGGCGAGTTCGGGTACGAGTTCGGCCGGAAAGGTGTGGTTGTCGAAGTGCTCACGGATGACCGGCAGCACGCGTTCATCGACGAAGCGCGCCACCGAGTCGCGTACCAGCCGCTCCTCCTCCGGCAGATCCGGCAGGATGGACAAAAAATCCTGAGCATCAACCTCTGGCGCTGGCACGGTGTTCAACCTCTCGTCGACAAAGTCTTGCGGGGCCTGTGGAGTGTAACCAACTGCGGTGCCTACGTCGGCCGTTCGCAGAGTTCCTCGGCGAGGATTTGAACCGCATCCCAAACATCAACAAATCGCAAATAAAGCGGCGTGAAGCCAAATCGCAGCAAGTCGGGCGCGCGAAAATCCCCGATCACGCCGCGTGCGATCAGCCGTTGCATCAAGTCCTGACCTTTGGCATGCGCAAAAGAGACATGACTACCCCGGCGTTCGGGCTCGCGAGGCGAGGCCAGCGTCAACGAGGCGGCAGCGGGCAGTCGCTCGACGAGTTCGATGAAGAGCTCGGACAACTGTATCGACTTGCGGCGTAGCGCCGCAGCCTCAAGCCCCCGGAAGGCCTCCATCGCGCCCTCGAGCGCGGCATACGCCAACACCGGCGGCGTACCGCAGCGATGTCGATCGATCCCCGGCGCTGCACGATAGTCATCGAGAAAATCGAACGGCCGCGCATCGCCCAACCAACCCGAGAGCACGGGCTGCAAAGGCTCCTGCAGATCTGTGCGCACATAGAGAAAGCCCGGCGAACCCGGACCACCATTCAGAAACTTGTAGGCGCAGCCCACAGCGAAATCCGCCCTCGCCGCACCGAGATCGATCGGCATCGCTCCGACCGAGTGGGCGAGGTCCCAGACAATCTGTGCACCGGCTGCATGGGTTCGCGCCGTCACCGCGGCCAGATCGAACATTTCGGCAGTGCGGTAGTGCACGTGCGTCAACACCACCAAAAAAGTCTGCGTGTCGATGGCGTCGAGCAGATGTTCGCGCGGGACAACGATCAGTTCGATCTGCGGGAGCAAGCGCACCAGCCCCTGCAGAATGTAGAGATCCGTCGGAAAGTTGCCCGCTTCGGTCACGATCTTGTGCCGTTCGCCGCGCTGCAAACTCGTCGCCGCAACGATTTTGAATAAGTTGACCGAGGTCGAATCGCACACCAGCGTCTCGCCCGGCTTAGCACCGATCAGCGTGCCGACTTGATCGCCGAGTCTACGGGGGTAGTCGAGCCAGCCGTGGCTCTGCCAACTGCGGATCAGATCGACGCCCCATTCCTGCTGCAGCGTCGTCTCGACGCGCTGCATGGCGCGCGGCGTCAAGGCGCCAAGCGAGTTGCCATCAAAATAGATGACCCCTTCCGGCAAGTGAAACGCGTCACGATGCGCACGCAACGGATCCGCAGCATCGAGCGCGACACAATCATCACGACTGCCTACGGTCATTGATCGAGTTCCCGAAGAATTGCCCTGACCGGCGTCGCTTCGACCCCTTGGATCGGCAATGGCAAGGCAATCAGCTCGTATCGCCCCTCTGGCACTGCATCAAGGACCAGCCCCTCAAGGATGGCCATCCCGGTGCGATGGCAAGCATGGTGAGAGCGCAGGGCCTTGCAGTGTTCGGGATCGATCGACGGCGCATCGGTACCGATCAACCGACATCCCCGACCCGCCAAAGCCTCGATCAAAGCCGGATCGAGCGCTCGAAAGCCGCTCGGCCAGCAATCCCAGTCTGCGTGTGCAATCGTGCGCAGCAGGACGCGCTCGAGCCGCGCAGGCAGTCGATCGAGTACCGCCCGCGACTGCACGATACCGTTGGTATCGACGTATCGGTCGCCACTCACATCGAGCAACTCACACTCGCCCACAAAGACAGACAGATCGATCGATGCGAGATAGTCGCATCGTCGCGCACATGACGAGCGCACTCGGCATGGGTTCCCGATTGCGTCGACAAAGAAATCCGGTGCAGATTGACGCTCGCGCCGCTCGCCACCGCTGCGCTTACCGCGCAATCGAAGGTGGAATCACCTGGCCATACAGGCAAAGCTGACCGCAGCGCCTGCGAGACATCGTGAATTTTCTTGACTGACGTCATTCGATCTTCTTGCAGCGTGCGTTGACCGCGCGATCGCCCGCTGTTTTTTGTCCGCCCGCACCGAAACCCACTCGCGGTGAGTCGGGCGTGGCCCAGCCGGTGCCGATCACCTCAGCCGCGCCCACTTCTTGCAGATACAGCGTCAACAACTCGACGAGGTTATTACCCGAGTTCGACGGCCACATGCCGCGACGCAGCGTCAATTCGAGTGTCCGCGACTTCGCTTCATCGGTGCGCAACTGCACCGTCCCGCCGCGGTCGTGCAACCTGAGACCGGTGCGGGCAAACGGCTTGCTGTCCGACGATTCGATGGCCACGAAGCAGTCGTAATCCCGTGCGCGACCCAGCTCGATCATCACGGGCTCCTCGCCGCGTTCGACCCAGAGTTCATCGTCACTCAACCACCATGTCTTGCCGGCGACGATCGGCAAATCGCCGGACGACATGCTGCAGCCCCCTGCTGCAACGGCTCGCCACAGGCCATTGATGCGGCCCCAACGCCAGCGGCAATCGGTGCCCTCGAGCATCATGACGATCTCGCGCGTGGTGGCGTCCGCCATCAGGGTAAGCGTTCCGCGACGCGCCACAGCCTGGTGTTCGCTGCCGTCGCGCTCTTCGAGAGTGAAGCTGAGCGGTGCATCACCGCGTTTACGAAGCTGCAGATTGAGCCGTGGTGGTGCGCTCGCCGCCCGCTTCATGCCCTCGAGGTAATGGCGTTGCGGTTCGTTGTCGTACTGCCCGGCGATCAGCGCCTCGATCTGCGTCATCTGCAGACGACTCTCCGCAGGGCCGAGCACGAGCGGCTCGGCCAAAGAAATAGAACCGCCGACTGCGGTCAATATAATCACACCCAGCAGGTCAAAAGGCCTCATGTGAAAACCTCGATCGGAAAGCCGTCGGGCGACGCAAGCATCATGGCGTGAACCTCCCCGGCGCCCGGGAGCACGAGGCGCGCAGGTTCACGCCGGACGGCGGCACCGTGCCGTCGTGCGCGCTCAAGCACGAGATCCGTATCCGGAGTCTTGAACGACCACAGACCGATGCCGCGGGCGCGCAAACCGAGCGACTGGGGCGGCGGCAGGGCGTGCTCCAGCAACTGCATGACGACGAGATAGCCGCTGCGCGCTGCGGGGGCGAACCACTGCTGAAAATGCACCCTCGTCCCTGCGGGCAAGCCCATTCCGCCCTGCGGGCCCTCGGCTTCGAAGGTGAATTCGCGACGCAACTCGAGTCCGAGCACCTCATCGAGAAAAGCGCCCGTGCGACCGGCATCGCTGACCAGTGCGCTCGAATAGTTCGGCCCGCCGATGCCGAGCGCGGTGTCGATGGGACCGATCGGTTGCATGTCGGAGCGGTCAACGCCCAGCACCATGAAATCGTCCGGTGCGATCCAGTGGGTTTCACCGACCTCATAGGTACTGCCATCCGCGCGCGGGAAAGCCATGACGGTGACGCCGGCCGTCGCGGAAAAACCGCTCTGCTCGACAATGGCATGACGGGCACGCAGCCCGTTGATGGCGAACCCGAAGCCGAGTGCTCCGGTGTAGCGACAGTCAAGATTGGGTCGCGCGACGGGCGTCGTCGACGGCACGCGAAGAACACGCAGCATCACCGCCTCATCCACCTCGGGCCGCGTATAGACCGTCATCTCAAGCTCATCGACGGGCGCAAGACCCCAATGCGCGGCAAGCGCGGCCGCCGCCGCACCCTCGACTCTCTCGAACCGCGGCGTGAGATTGAGCGCGCCCTGCATCAGCCGCCGCATGCGCTCCGGGGAGCCACTCGCCACCGTCACCGCCGCAAGCGGCCCGCAGATCAGCGGGCGCTCGCTCGCGCTCGGCTGCATGGGATCTTTGACTGAATTCATTCGAGGCGAATCCATTGTTGGTTGCGATAAAACGGACCTACGAAGCCTCGCACCTCAAGCTGTTGTCCACCCGCCTTCGGCGTCAGACGCAACTTGTACACTTTGCCGTCATTAGGATCGAGGATCGTGCCGCCTTCCCAGTATCCCGAGCGGCTGTTGGCCCGCATGCCTTCGATGATCGCCATGCCACGTACCGGCTGATCTTTTCTGGCGCCCGCGCATTTGTCGCATCGGGCGTCGCTTTTGCCGGCATCCAGAATCTCCTCGATGCGACCCGTGAGAATGCCATTTCGCTCGACGATGCGGACGTGCGATCTTGCTTGTCCGGTTTTGTCATCGATCGTCTTCCATAGGCCTACTGGGGTGAGCGGCGCCGCGGCCTGCACCAGTGGCGATGCAGACAGGTTCACCGACAAGATGCCGATCGCGATAATGAGGTGGTTCGTAAGGGATGATCTTTTCATGAACGCAACGATACGCGCCGCAAAAAACCCGGGCAAATTCCTCATGCTCTGCGTGACGATACTGGGCTTGGCCGTGCTCGCGATGCCGATCAGCGCGCGCGATGCCTTTCCAGAGGCCTATTACGTCGCCCGGGATGCCGGTTGGGCCGAGGCCGTGCTGCGCCTGCGCGATCCGCAGGCCTTCGCGGATTTCGCGCAACGTGTCGGCGGATGGCGAGTCGAGGGGCCCATCGATGACGAGTGGTGGATTCGCGATCAAGAATCGGGGGTCGGCGCGATTCGAGTGCTCCGTGCGCCGAGAGAGATTGATCCGCCAGAACCTTTTCGTCCGTGGGATACGGGCGGCTTGTTCAGTCTGATGACCCGTTCGAACAACACTGACGGCGTCTACCACAGCGCACTCGAGTCGGGTTGGACCGCGCTCAACGCCCCGGTATCGCTTGATTTTGGCGGGGTAAAGCTGGCCAATGTCGTCCTCCGCGGCCCGGACGCCCTGCATATTGCCGTCTACGAGCGGCTGCAGCCGCGTCTGCCCGAGGCGATCGACCTGCAAAAACTCCGGCGTCCCTTCAACTCCATGCAGGTGGTCCGCGATCTGGCCGCCGCACGAACATTTTACATCGACACGCTTGGCTTCGAGATCATCGCCGAGGGTCGCTTCAAAGCACCACCAGGTACGCCAAGTAATTTTGGCATTCCGGAATCCTTGGCCGCGGGGAGCGCCCTCGACTATCTGATCGTCGGACCCTCCGCCAAGGGTCCAACCCAAATAGAAGTGGTGAGCTTCGCGGGATTGACGGGACGTGCGCGTTCTGTGACCGAAACCTCTCAGCTTGGGTTAATCGCCCTGCGTTTTCCGGTCCGCTCACTGACCCGTGTGGTATCGCGCCTCGAACGGGAACGCTACCCCCATCAATCCACCGTCCGCGCCATGCCACCGTTCGGCGTGGTGAGAATAGTGCGCATTCGCTCACCCGAGGGCGCGCAACTCGAATTCCTCGAGCTGCCGTCACAGGACGGTCAACCGCAGAGCCCATAAAAGTAGTATCTTCCCCGCATGATCCGCGTCACCTATCTCAGCCAAGAATCTTCCGCCATGTCCGCCGATGCCCTGCTGGCATTGGTCACTCAGTGCCATCGCAACAATCCGGGCAAAGGACTCACCGGAATGTTGTTGCACGGTAATGGCACCTTCCTGCAGGTGCTTGAGGGTGATGACACGAGTGTCGATACGCTGATCGAGGCGATCGGCCGCGACCCGCGGCACACCAACATGAAGATCGTGCGCCGCGAGGCCATCACTGCCCGGCAATACACCGACTGGAGCATGGGCTTCGAACGCGTCACGGATGAGACGCTCAACGCAATCCCCGGGCTGCGCAACTTCGGTCTGCGTAACTTCACGCCGGACTATCTGAGCGGCCATGGCGATGTGGTCGAAACGCTGCTCGAACGGCACCGTGCACCACATTGGGATCCACTGATTCGCGAACTCGACGCACGTGACAAACTGATCGCCGAGATGCGTCGCGAACTCCTGCAAGCGCGGACCGACAACGAAATGGCAGCGCTCGTACTCGAAACCGTCATCGAGGTGGCGAGAGACGGCCGGCTCGACGAAGCCCACCTCGACATTTGTCGCACCGCACTCGCCGGATTGCGCTGATACAGTGAAGGAATCCACCAAAGAAATGCTGGTGTTCCTGCTCACCGGCATCGCGGTCGTATTGATTTTTTCGGGCTATAAAATCATCGCGCTGTTGGGCGATTGATTGGCAGGGCCAAACGACTTCGATCAATCTCCCGGCCACCCTTCCATACTCGACTTACGCGTCGAACGGCAGTGATATCTTCCGAAGGGTCGGCATCAAGCAGAACAAGATCGGCCAGTTTTCCAGGCTCAATTGAGCCAAACTCCTTTTCGCGACCCAGAAAGATCGCCCGGTTCAAGGTGGCGATACGCAAAACTTGGAGCGGCGGAATTCCGGCCTCGGCGACGAGCTCCAGCTCGCGCAGCGCCGCGGGGGCAAAGGTACGATCTGTGGCCAGCACGAGTACGCCTCCGGCATCGTGAATGCGCCGCAGGTTCTGCTGGGCATACGGAAAAATCGCTGCAAACCAAGCTGGCCAACCAAGCTTCAGATATCGCTGCCTCGCTACCTCACGGGCGTCTGGTTCACGCGAATCGACCACCGCTGCATATTCCGGCGTACGGAGAAAATCCACGCCCTTTGCCAGCGACCGGATCTCGTCAAAAACCACCAATGACGTCTGTATCGGAATCTTTTTTTCGGCGACGAGCCGTGCGAAATCCGCGGTGATCAGTCCAGTTGCCGGCCCATGAGCCAAGGTATCGATCCCGGCCTCGATCGCATCCCGCGCCATTTTTTCGTTGGAAATATGTGCCGTCGTACGAATACCCCGCTCGTGCAGGTAGTCGATCATTTTCTTCATCAAGTCGATGGGGAGCTGCTTGACGAGCGGGTGGGGCCCTACCCCCATCGATTCATAAGTGATCTTCTGAATATCGGGCTGGAAAGCGATCTGCCGATCGAGATCCTGCAATGTATTCGGCCAGTCGCGTACGCCGAGCCCGCGTACCCAACGCTCCAACTTCCGGGGTAGGTGAGGAGTTGACCCGTTGCAAAAATACGCGGTGCGATGATCTCTCCCGCCCGTTCGCGGGCTCGTAATCCCATGATGAAATCAGGGTTATTGCCCGCGTCATAAACCGAAGTAAAGCCGTAGTAGAGGTAGCCCTGTAAAGTTGACTCGCCCACCAACTCATCTATGGCTTTGTTCGATTGCGCGCTGGAATCACGCCAAGCACCACCCCCCAACAAATGGATGTGCGCGTCGATCATTCCAGAAATCAAAAACTTGCCGCGCCCATCGACGACCGAGACTCCCGTCGGGATGGGTGTCTGTGTGCGGGTTATCTCCGCGATTTTTCCACCGCGCACGACCACCCGCTGATTTGCCGTAGGCGTTCGCCCCGTCCCATCGATGACCGTGACGTCCTCGATGACGAATTCATCGACCGCTGCGGCGAGGCTAGACGAAGCCGCCGTCAAGACAAGCATCGTTACGCCAAAAAAAAGATCGCGCGGTTTTCTCATGATGCATCCGGCGGCTAGCCAGCGTCATCGCGGGGCTCGCTCTTTGACATGCGCAATCGAATCAGCGTCTTGATGCCAAGATATCCGATCACGCCAAGCAGCAACATCGTGAGCGCGATCATGCCGAAAATCACTTCGGTGGTATTGAGCATGGGGTCAAGTCTACACCGCTCTCAACGCGGCAAAAGTGCATAGCCTGCTACGGCGAATAACGTCCCGATCGACACTTTGCGAAAGATGCCTGCACGCTCGGGAGTGAGCAAGCGCAAGCCGAGACGATTGCCGAGGACATAGACCGGGGCTAGAGCGAGACCGAGCAGTGCGCTGCGCCACAACACGGCACCCTGCAGGACCATCAGCAACAGCGTGAAAGTCTGGACGACGGCGAAATAGGTCAACAGCGTCGCGCGCGTGACGAGTGCAGGCAAATTCTCCGCCAGCATGCCGATGATCACCGGAGGCCCACCCACCCCACCGATGCCGAACAGCGAGCCGCTGCTGAAACCGAGTACTGCATTACCGAGGCGACTACGAATCGAAAAAGGAAAACGCCAACGCAATGCAAGGCCGGTCGAGGCCACGAAGACCGCACCGGCCACAAGTTGACGTACGGCATCGACATCAACGGCATTCAGCAGCCACAGCCCAATCGGCGAGGCGATGCAGGCAGCAATGCGCAAGGGCCGTGCAATCGTCCAATCCGTCTCGGCACCCACTGCACGTAGATTTGCTACACCAGCCACCGCATTGACGATCAAAATAATCGCGGTTGCCGTCACCGGATCAATGATCGTGAGGAACACTGGCGCCATGACGAGCGCGCCGCCGAATCCCGTGAAGCCCAGCACCACACCGGCGATGCAGGTGGTGATCGCAAAGATCAGCCAGATTTCCATGACGGCGAAGCGCTGCGACGGGCGCGGTGTCAGCGCGAAACGGCCGTCCGATTCATGAGCGCATACAACGCAGGCAGCACGAACAGCGTCAGCAATGTCGAAGAAATCACGCCGCCAATGACGACGGTCGCGAGCGGGCGTTGAACTTCGGCACCGGCACCCACCGAAATCGCCATGGGCACGAAACCGAGGCTCGCCACGAGCGCCGTCATGACGACCGGTCGCAATCGGGTCGAGGCGCCTTCGCGTATCGCGGCCATGAGCTCGCCGCCGCGAGCTCGCAGATCGCGGATGAAGCTCAACATCACGATCCCGTTGAGCACCGCGATACCCGACAGTGCAATGAAACCGACTCCGGCGGAAATCGACAACGGCAGATCACGCAATGCGAGCGCAAAGACACCGCCGGTCAGTGCCAGTGGAACGCCCGAAAACATCACCAGGGCGTCTCGCACCGAACCGAAAGTCATGAAGAGCAGCAGGAAAATGAGTGCAAGAGTCAATGGCACGACGATCGCAAGTCGCTGCGCAGCCGAGGTGAGTTGCTCGAATGTTCCGCCGTAGCTGACCCAATAGCCGTTCGGCAGACGCACTTCCTGTTCGATACGACTGCGCAGTTCATCGACGAACGAGGCCAGATCGCGTCCGGTGACATTGGCGGTCACCACGATGCGGCGCTTGCCTTCCTCGCGATTGACCTGGTTCGGACCCTCGACGAGACGTAGTGCGGCCACCTCGCGCAGCGGAATACTGGAGAACACGCCCGCTTCGCTCCCTGGCAAGCGCAGCGGCAGACGAGCAACCGCCTCAAGGCTCTCGCGTTCTGCGTCACTCAATCGGATCACGATCGGGAAGCGTCGATCGCCCTCGAACAGGGTGCCCGCTGCCGTACCGGCGACCGCGGTCGCGACCAGATCCTGAACCGCGGCGACCGTCAGCCCGTAACGCGCCAAAGCGGCGCGGTCGGGATCGACCACCAGCATCGGCAGGCCGGTAACCTGCTCCACCGTAACATCATCGGCGCCCTCGATCTGCGCAGCGATAGCCCCGATCCGTTCTGCGACCCCGAGCCCCGTGTCGATATCGTCGCCGAATACTTTGATTGCCACATCCGAACGCACTCCGGTCATCAATTCGTTGAAGCGCATCTGGATCGGTTGCGTGAGCTCGTAGTTGTTGCCCGGGACCTCGGCGATCGCTTTTTGAATCTCCGCGATGATCTGCGCTTGGGAAGTACGAGGATTCGACCACTCGTCCCGCGGCTTCAAGATGATGAAAGTATCCGCAACCGAGGGCGGCATCGGATCGTTTGCCACATCGGCCGTACCAACCTTGCTGAACACGAACTCCACAAACAGTAATTTCTTGATGCGCCGCTCGAGCTGCTCCTGCATCGCGACCGATTGCGTCAACGAAGTTTCCGGGATGCGCAAAGCGTGCAGAGCATAGTCACCCTCATCCAACGAGGGCATGAACTCGCCACCCATTCGTGTCGTCACGGCTACGGCGATCAGCACCAGGCCAGCTGCCGCAACAGCCACTGTCCTCGGGGCGGCCAGAGCGCGCTCCAGCGTCGGCTCGTACCAGCCGCGAAGCAGCACCACCAGCCTGCTCTCGTGCTCGTTGACGCGTCCACGAAGCGCAAGCGCCACCAAGGCGGGTATCAGTGTCAACGACAGCAGCATCGCGGAGGTCAGCGCAAAGACGACCGTGGAGGCCATCGGGTGGAACATTTTCCCTTCCACCCCCTCAAGCGCAAAGATTGGCAGATAAACCGCGGTGATGATACCGACGCCGAACAAGCTCGGCTTGATCACCTCAGCCGTTGCAGCGGCGGCGAGATCATGCCGCTCTTCGGTCGAGAGTTCCCGGCCGAGGCTTGCCTGGGCACCGGCAAAACGACGCAGGCAGTTTTCGATGATGATGACTGCACCATCGACAATCAGCCCGAAGTCGATGGCCCCGAGACTCATGAGATTGCCGGAGACGCCCGCGCGCAGCATGCCGGTGGCCGTCATCAACATGGACAGCGGGATCACCAAAGCGGTGATCAGCGCCGCTCGGAAGTTGCCGAGCAGCAGGAAGAGCACGACCACCACGAGCAGCGCGCCTTCGGCCAGCGACAATGTGACGGTACGGATCGTCCGCTCCACCAGCGCAGTACGATCGTACGTCGTGCGCAAAATGACGCCTTCGGGCAGCGAAGCGCGAATATCCTGCACTCGAAGATCAACGGCGCGAGCGACCTCGCGACTGTTTTCACCGACCAGCATCATGACGGTGCCGAGCACTACCTCGACGCCGTTCTCGGTAGCCGCACCCGTGCGCAGTTCACGACCTTCGATCACTCGCGCGACATCGCTGATCCTTATCGGACGACCCCCGCGCTGCGCGACCACGATCTGCTCGATGTCAGCGATATCGGCGAGCTGGCCGGGTACGCGAACGAGTTATATCTCGCCATTTTTTTCGATATAGCCCGCGCCCCGGTTCTCGCCGTTCTGCTCGATGGCATGAATCAGATCGTGCAAGGTCAGATTCAGGGCATCGAGGCGCAGCAAGTGGGGCTCAACCTGCACCTCGCGATTGAAACCACCAACCGTGTTGATCTCGACCACACCTTTCACGGTGCGCAACTGCGGTTTCACGACCCAGTCGTGCAAGGTCCGCAGATCGGTGGGTGTGTACGGGCGCCCATCTTCGCGCAGTGCACCGGGCGCAGCCTCGACCGTATACATGTAGATCTCGCCAAGACCGGTGGCGATCGGACCCATGACTGGATCCGCAGCGACGGGAAGTTGGGTGCGAGCGATCTGCAAGCGCTCGGCGATCAGCTGTCGCGCCCAATAGATATCGGTACCGTCCTCAAAACCGATGGTGATCTGCGAGAGTCCATAGCGCGACAAAGAACGCGTGTATTCGGTGCGCGGAATGCCGGAGAGTGCGGTTTCGATCGGAAAGGTGACACGCTGCTCGATCTCCAGCGGCGTGAAGCCGGGCGCCTCGGTGTTGATCTGCACTTGAACATTGGTGATATCCGGTACGGCGTCGATCGGCAATCGCATCAAACTGAAAGCGCCGAGGATGATTAGGCCGAGCGTGGCCGCAAGCACCAACCAGCGATGACGGATCGAATAACGGATGAGGGATTCGAGCATGACGGCGTCAGTGATCGTGTACGGCGCCGGATTTTTCGATGTCGGCCTTGATCAGAAAGCTCTGCTCGACGACGATCTGCTCGCCCACTGCGAGCCCCGATAGCACTTCGACGAACTCTTCATTGCGACGACCCAGCGTCAACGGGCGGGCTTCGAAGATATCGCCGACGCGTACGAATACGGCATCCCATTCACCGACTTTCTGCAGGGCTGCGACAGGCACTCGGAGCGGCACCGCCACACGCTGAGTCTCGATGTACGCGCGCACCGCCATACCCGGTCGCCAGATACCGTCACTGTTTTTGAGGACGGCATTGACGAGAAGGCTCTGACTGACGGCATCGACCACCGGCGAAATCTGCGCCACCGAGATTTCGGTCGTTGCGCCATCCGTCGGCTGGGTCAGGCGTACTTTCGCACCGGGCTTGATCCTCGCCGCATCACTGCCAAAGATTCGCATTTCCAACCACAGCGTCTGCAGATCCGCAATCGCAAAAAGGTTACGCGCTCCGGTCGCTTCGCCGACCCGTGCCTCGCGCGCAATCACCGTACCGGAAATCGGCGAGCGCAGCGGATAATCTGCGAGACTTGCATCGCTCTCGATGATAGCCAGCGTCTCGCCCTGCGACACACGATCCCCGACCTCTGCATTGATTCGGCGCACGACACCGGGAAATCGTGCCGCAACCGCCGCTTCGCCACCGCGCCGCGCCACCAACACGCCGTTGATGGCAATCGACTCGACGATATCGCCCGCGCTCGCAGTCGCCACCACGATGCCGGCTTCTTGGGCGGACTTTGCGTCAATGGTCGTTCGACCCTCGAAGCTGTCATAGCGCTCTTCAATAGTCTCGCCGGCGATAGCCGCTTCGACTTCAATGATGAAACTATGCGGTTCGCCCACGCCGCTGCGCGATAGAAGTCTTGCACCATCGACAGCAAAGGAAAACCTCTCGATTTGTCCGTCGAGGCGCTCAGTGCGCACCTCAAGACGTACTTGATCTGCTGGCAGCAACTTGCCGTTTTCGTAGCCCCAGGCAACGAAGCGCGGCGTCGCAGACTCTTCGATCTTGAGTTCCACGGCGTATTTGCCGGTGCCAATGAGACGACCGCCATTGGGACCTTCCGGACCATGATCATCCTCGGCATGCCCATGACCGTGATCGTGGTCGTGACCGTGCTCTGCAGGGTCTGATCCGGAGCAGGCAAAAAGCGCAAACAGGCTAGCCAGCAACAGCAGACGGCTCGCAAAGATCAATGGCTTTATCATTTCTTTTCCCCGATCTGCATCGTGCCAGCGACAATCGGCTCGCCGGTCAACCGCTGTAATTCGACAAGTTTGCGATCGATGTCATGGCGCAGCGCCAGCACCTCGAGTTCGACCTGCATGACCTCGTTTTGCAGCTGCAGAGACTCGAAATAGCTCAGTGCACCCGCTGCGTAGGCGCGCTCCGCCTGGGCAGCCGATTTGACGAGTCGTGGCAGGATCTCGGACTCGAGCGCACGAATGACATCGAGTGCCGCAGCAATGTCTCCATGCACACGGACGAGCATCGTTTCGAGCGCGGACAACGTCGTGTCGCGTGAACTCGTCAAGAGCTCACGATTAACATCCTCGATGGATTCATCGAGCGCTGCGCGCGAGCGGGTACCGAGCGGCAAGCTCACACCCGCGACCAAGGCCGTGTCACCGCTTGCCTCGAGTCGTCGGACGCCGAGCTGCCATTCGAGATCGAAGGATCGACCGGCCGCTGCAACCCGGCGCCGGGCATCCTGAACGCGCTCCGCCTGCACGAAAGAGCGCAGATCAGGCAGCTGTCGCAATGACGGCAACAAGGTCTCGAGCGATAGCAGTTCGGGCAGCGCACGCGCCCTACCAATCACCTCGGGCACCGTGCCCGGCGCATTATCGGACCACATCAAGGCCAGCGACCGCCACGCGACCTCGGCGCCGCGCCGTGCGCGCTGCAACTCGGCCTCGCGACGCGCTATCTCCGCCTCGGCGGAGAGGGCTAGCGCCTCGGGCGAGGCTCCTTCCTGAAAGCGGCGGCGTACCGCAGCAGCCAGTGATCTTTGTCGCTCCAGCCCCGCGCTCAGTAGCGGCAGACTCGTCTGTACCTCTGCGAGATCGAGATAGCGGCGCGCTACTTCCGCAAGTACGTCGAGTTCTTTTACCTCGCGCTGCACCGCGAGCTCATCGAGCCGCGTTGCTGCCAACGCACGTCGTGCAGCAGGTTTGCCGCCGCGCTCAAGGACGCCAGCCAGCGTCAGCGTCGTCTCGGCAGCGGCAAGCCCGGAATAGTCGCCAGTGCCAAGCATATTTTCGATCTCGAGGCCCACCGACAGCGGCGGCGGCATGACCGAGCGCTCGCTCTCGAGGCCCAGCAACCGGCTGCGCGCTGTAAAACCACGCAGCTCAGGATGCACCGCCGCCGTACGGCGGATAGCCTCTTCGAGTGACAACGAGTCGGCAGCGAGGAGAGTGCTGCTGAGCAACACGAGACTGCCGATGACCGCGACAAGCGGCCGAATCAAAAAATTCATGGAAAGATCCGAGGGGCGGAGCAGGGGGAAGGCTAGCGCAGCGGTCGGGTCCGATCAACGGTTACTAGATATCATCCGCCGGAGTACGAGCTATCATCACTTCATGACCGAGCCGCTACGCCAACCCGTCGCCCAGCGTCAATTGTTGGTGGTCGAAGACGATCGACTGCTGCGCGAAAGCCTGCTGCGGGCTGCGGCCGGCGCGCCGGACTGGCGGACACTCGCCGCCGACAGCATCTTTGCCGCCCGTCAGGCGCTCACGAACCATTCCATCGATGCCGTGTTTCTCGATCTCGGTCTGCCGGATGGCGACGGATTGCCGCTGATTACCGAATTCCGCAAGGCCAATCCGCTCTGCGAAATCCTGGTGATCACCGTGTTCGCCGAAGAAAGACGGGTGATCCGCGCGCTCGAGGCCGGGGCCACCGGCTACATCCTCAAAGCAAACCTTGCGGACTACACCGATCGGCTGGTGTCGATCATCGAATCCGGCGGTTCGCCCATCAGTCCAGCCATCGCCCGCTCACTGATTAATCGTTTGCGCCCTGCTGCAACGACCACGAGTGACTCGTCGAGTCCACCGTCGCAGCGCGAGTCGCAAGTCCTCGGGCTTTGCGCCAAAGGCTTGCGCTACAACGAAATCGCCGAAGTGCTTGGCGTCTCCGTGCATACGGTCAATACCCATCTCAAGAGCGTCTATCGCAAGATGGCGGTGAACTCCCGAGCCGAGGCCGTCTTCGAGGCGAGACGATCCGGCCTGCTCAATGATTGAGCGTAGCGGAACTCGCTGCGCTGGCGAGCTGATCCGACTCGCAGTCGCCGGCATCATTGCCCTGTTAGCCCCCCAATGGGCAGTCGCCCAAACCACACCACAACAACCGATCGAGTGGTTTTTTTGTTTGACGCCCGCGGCATTCGACGATAGCCAATGCGCCGCCGTTGCCGTGACACTGCCACATCGATTCGAGGTGCCGCAATCCGGGCCGACCATGGGGCTCTACCGGGCGGAAGTACCCCGTCCGGCACCAGGCAGCTACCTGCTTTCCCTGCAACGACTCTCGCTCGATGGTGCGGTGCGCATCGACGGTCGTTCGATAATCGATACGCTGGATCCGCAGCACCTCAGCTGTCAAAGATATTGGCCGTAAGCGGGTCGATTCACCATTGATTCCATCAGCTCCGAGAGGATGATCATCGAAGTTGCCGTACGTGGCTTGCCGCAGACCAAGAACGGACTCGGTGGTGCCACACTCACCGATCTCGCCACGGGCGAAAACCGCCATAGAGCTGATCTGATACTTGAGGTCGTTCTAGTTGCTGCCTTGGCCGCCGCCGCGTTGATCGCCGGCATCGTGGGTCTGACGATCAGCGGCGATCGCGGACGATCCGCCCAAGTGCTCGCCGTCACGGCGTCCCTCGCGATTCTTGCCGCGCTGCGCTGCGCCCACAATCTCGTTACCCATCCGCCCTTGGACATGCTGAGCTGGCACCTGCTCGGACTGTGGCTGCTGGCGCTGATCAGTCTGCAGGCGATGCATGTGGTGTTGGCCTATCTCATGCCGAAGCGGCGCTGGAGCCCGACTTTTGCGATCGCCGCGATCGCGATCGGTCTGTTACTCTTCGCGACCGCCAACTCGACAGCTCACCCGCTCATCGTCGATGGATTATTCACGGTAGTCACCTGCGCAGCCCTTGGACTGTTCGTTGCGCTAATCAGGCATGCATTGCGCGAGCGCGACACACTGGGTATCGCCATCGTCTTGTCTTTCCTCGCGATCTTGCTCACCGGATTGCACGATCTGCTGCTGCATTTCGGCAGCGCTTCGCTCTCCGATCGCTATCTTCAAACCTGGTTGACGCCCGCCGTCGTGATCCTCGCCATTGTCGCCCTGGCAAAGCGGGCGGCGGGCCGACGCGACCTGGAGCGCGCGCTGCAACAAGCCACCCTGCGACGCGAAGATCTGCTGCGCGAGTTACATGATCGTGTTGGCAGCCGGCTGGTCGCGCTGGCTTTTCATACCCAACAGCGCAATGACGATCCTCTGCTGGTCGAAGAAATCAAAGCCCTGATCAATGAAGTACGGATGATTCAGAGTGCCGTCGGTTCGGAGCCCACGACTCTCGAGGCCCTGCTGGCCGACCTCCGACATCTTTATTCGCGAGTCGGCGGCGGTCGCTTGCCACTACGCTGGGATCTTTTCGAATTACCGAGCCCGCTGCAGTTGTCGGCCGACCAAGCCATCAGCGTGGTACGCATTGTGGAAGAAGCTGTCGCTAACGCGCTGAAATATGCATCGCCCTCGTTGATCGTCATTCGTCTCGCGCCCGGAGCAGACGATTCCCCGATCACCCTCGATATCACCGACGATGGTGATGGGGAGTTCCGACCTGCGTCCTCGGGTGGCCTCAACAACATGCAGCGGCGGGCGCAACAAACTGGCTTGATTGTCGAGTTCTTGCGCCGCGAGCAGACGAAAACGGTCAGGATATTCTTCACCGCAAAGCAAGATACGCGAAGTCGTCTCAGCAGATGGTGGCGAGCGGCAAACTGGTGGTCGACTTCACGGTAGACAGCGCGATGCTCGAATTGATGTCACGAACACCCGGAAGCACGGCAAGGCGGCTCCGCAAAAATTGTTCGTAGTGATCGACATCCCGAGTCACGACGCGCAGCAGAAAATCGACTTCGCCCATCAACATGAAGCACTCGACGACCTCGGGTGAATCACGAATCGCCTCCTCAAAATTGCGCAGCGACTCCGGCTGCTCGCGAAGGAAACGAATCTGCACGAAGACTTCGAGATTTAGCCCCAGCATTCGCCGATCGAGCAGCGCAACCTGAGAGCGGATGACTCCTGCCTCCTGCAGACGCTGAATTCGTCGCCAGCACGGCGAGGCCGACAGCCCAACGGCCTTGGCGACTTCCACAACGGCAACGGTCGCGTCTCTCTGCAGGATGGACAAAATTTCGATATCCGTTTGATCGAAGTTTTTTTTCAAGTTCATTCTACTTTACGAATGTTTATTAAAATAAATTACCTTTCTTCAACCACGATTACAAACATTACTCCCTTTCGAGTCTTGCCCGGTTGACGTCCGCGAGAAAAACTGCGGACTTCCGATAGCTATTTTTCCGGAGCATCCATGAATCGCATTCGTACCCTGCATCGCTTCGGCACCGGCGTCAGTCTCGCCAGCTTGATGGCCGGCTTGACAGGTTTGCCGAGCGCTTCCGCCCAGTCGGCCGCCGCTGCGCTTGACGAAGTTGTCGTGACGGCACGCAAACGCGAGGAAAGTCTGCAGGACATCCCGATTGCCATATCCGCCGTCACGGCAGAACAACTCGAACAGCGCGGCATCACCAAACTCGAAGATCTCACGCTGCAAGTTGCGGGTGTCCAGTACCACTCGCTGGGTCTTGCAATCCCAGGTCGAGTCAATTCATCAATCCGCTTTCGCGGCATGGACGTCAATAGTCAGGTTCCGACATTTCAGCTCGGTACGTTGTTTGTTGATGGCGTGTACGTGCTCGGCGGAACTCACTCCATTCCTCTCGGAGACATTGAGCGCGTCGAGGTCGTAAAAGGTCCGCAATCCGCCTACTTCGGACGAAACACCTTCGGTGGTGCCATCAATTACATCTCCAAACAACCGTCGCTCACAGAACTGCAGGGTGAGATGAAAATTCTCGCTGCCAACTACGACGAACGCGACGTATCAGGCGCTCTCAACCTGCCCATCATCAGCGATAAGCTCGCCATTCGCGTCGGCGGTCGAGTTTTCGAGACCGGGGGGATGTGGACCGCCTCGGACGGCGGCAGGCTCGGAGCGCAGAGCACTGACCTTTATCAGGTCGCTCTGCGAGCCAAGCCGACGGACGGTCTCGAGGTTACGCTGCGCTATTTCAACGGTCGTGACGAAGATGGCCCGGCGGCGGGCGGGGCCATTCCGGGTCGATTCAACGATACATGCAATCGCACGCCGGTCACGATAGGCGGACAGTCCGTCAAGGTTGGCTGGTTTTGCGGCGACGTCCCCGAGCAGGGGAAAGCCATTTCTGTGCTCGGGACAACCAAGATCATCGACAGCAACACTCAATCATTTTCATCACGCTCGTTGCCGGCGACCGGTAACCCGAACTATCTGCTCGAACAATACATCCAGCGCGCGCTGCCCGCTGCGATCGCTGGCAAAGTGCCGGCCGTCAATGGCATTGAGCTCAAGCGCGAGGTAGAACGCGTCTCAGCACGGATCGCGTACGAGTTCAATGATGGCTGGGCGATCGAGGCTCTGGGTGGTGACAACACCTTGCGCGCGAACTGGGTCCGTGACTTCAACTTCACCGCCTTCGACAATGCTTACTCGCGAGATCCACAATACTCGACGGATCGCTCATGGGAGCTGCGGCTCAGTTCGCCGCAAAATGACCGGCTACGCTGGCAGCTTGGCTACAACAACTACGAGCAGCGATTTGTGTCGGCCGCCACTGGCGGAGACTCGCTTTTTCTTTGCGTAGATTCTACTCTTGGCGTAACGATCGGTTCGTGCAGACCGAACACCACGGCACAGCCCGGGTTTTCCTTCTTTGCAAACGCGCTGGGCAACACCGACGCCGTCGAGACACAAGGATACTTTGCGGGCGCTACGTATGACTTTTCGGATTCGTGGGCGGTCAGCGCCGAGGGCCGTTACCAGAAAGACAGTTTCAAGCGCGGCACGACCACTTTCCAGAATATCGCGGGAAACAAGTTTCTTCCCCGTGTCATCGTGCAGTGGAAGCCAAGTGACCAGACCAATATCTATGCGTCGTATTCGCTCGGCTTGCTGCAAGGCGAACTCAACCAGCTGGTGATTGATGCTGATTCGCGAGAGCGAACGCAGTTCGAGGCACTGGGCTCGCCTGGTGCCGTGCCGCAGGAAGAGCTTGCCAGCTACGAAATCGGTTTGAAGCAGGCTTTTTTGAACGGACGATTCGTCATCAACTCGGCGTTCTATTATGGTGACTGGACCAACAAAAAGGTTCGTCAAGTTGTCTCCGTCAATTTCACCTGCGGTGATTTCCCGGTCCCGATGGGATCGGCGGGTTGTCGTCCGCAAATCGGTGAGGGCGCCCAAGGTGAACCCGCGCGCAATCCGAATGGCACCCCTGTCTTCAGCAACTCCAGCGTCGTGTCGGCGTACGATGCCAAGATATGGGGCGCGGAATTCGAGTGGGCCGCCACTCCGACGGACAATCTTCGCTTGGGCGGCGCGCTGACCTGGGCCAAAAGCGAAATGAAGGAAGGTATCTTCAATACCATCAGTCAGATCGCGGGTACGAACAACATCAAAGGCAAGGCGAACCCTCGTTTCCCCGAGTGGTCAGGCTCGATCAATGGCGAGTACACCTCGCGTCTGACCGAGACGTGGAACTGGTTTGCACGCGGTGACGCCGCGTTTTTCGGCAAAACGTACGTTGATCTCGACAATCTTGCGCAATGCAAAGGCTACACGCTCGCCAATGCCGGCGTCGGCGCAAGCAACGGTAATACTCGCGTCGAACTCTTCGTGCGCAACTTGTTCGATGACGACAGCTGGGCTGCCTGTGCGCGTTTCCTCGAATTCGATCTGCCGCAGGACGGCGCGGGCAATCCGAATACCTACATGACGGTGATCGTTGCCCCTCAACTCAAGAGACAAATCGGCTTGCGCGCGTCATACAAGTTTTAAGCGGGTCATGCCAATCGAGGATCGCCGACGATTCTTCAAATACTCCGCCGCCATAGCAGCGGCGGAGTTTTTGAAGGACATTCCAATCGCTTCGGCATCAGTCTCGACGCCAGTCGGCTCTCGGGGAGCCAGGACGTTTCGTTGGCTTGACGTCGCGAGGCTTTCGAGTGGAACGACCCTGCGCTTGCCGCTGCACGAAATTCACGGCGATCGCTTAGGCCCGACGCTAGCAATCACCGCGGCGGTCCACGGGTGGGAGATCCTCGGGATCGAGGTCATTCGGCGCTTGCTCAATGAGGTGGGAACAAACTTTGCCGGTCGGATTCTCTCGGTGCCGGTTGCCAACCCGCCAGCCTTTCAAACGCAAACGCGACACTCGCCACTCGACTCGGAGGATCTCAACCGGATCTTCCCCGGAGATCGAAACGGCTGGATCAGCGCCCGCATCGCCGAGCATCTGGCCCGCGAGGTCATTGCACCGGCAGACTTTTACGTCGATATTCACGGCGGCGATCACTCGTGCACAGTGAACTATGCGATGGGCAGTACGCGCGAGCTCGCGCTGTTGTCGGGATTTCCGACCGTGCGCGTGCTCGGCGACGTTTTCAGCGGTGCGGGCAACCTCACGGGTACGGCAATAGGTCACGCCATGTCGCTGGGCAAGCCTGTACTCGGTCTCGAGGTCGGTGCCGGCTATCAAGCGGACGAGCTTTGTATCGACACCGCGTTACGCAGTCTGCGAAATGCAATGTGCGCGCTCGGCATGATCCAGGGAACGCCAAAAACTTCCGCTACCCAATGGATCGTCAAAAAAACTCGTGTCTTGCGCGTGGATCACGGCGGATTGTTTCTCCCTCGGCTCGCGGCAGACCAACTTAGTGAGCCGGTGAGCGGGGGCACAACACTGGCACAAGTCGTCGATCCGTTTACGTTGGAGATCTTGCAGACAGTTACTGCGCCATGGCCAAAAGGTATCTTGATGATGCATAAGGCTGGAATCGCGATGGTTGAAGCGGGACTGTGGGTGTTCAACGTCGGCGATTTGGACAGTGCTGAGCGTGTCGATCACAACTGACAATGGCGAAACCGGGCTACCTTAGTCACGCTACGGTGTCACGTAAACGCTCCGTCCCTGCGAGATAGTCTCGAGAACTTTCAGCTCCAGCAGACGCTCTGCCGGCATCGCAAACAGATCGGCACTCACGATCACCAGATCAGCCTGCTTGCCGGGTTCGATCGAGCCTTTGAGTGATTCCTCGCCATGTTGGCGCGCGGCATCGAGCGTGATGGCTGCGAGCGCCTCGCCGATCGTGGCGCGCTGCTCGCGACCCAACACCTGACCGCTGCGCGTAAGACGATTGGTCGCAGCCCAAAGCGTGCGAATCATGTCCGGTGGCACCACAGGCGGATCGTTGTGCAGGGTATAGCGGATACCTCGCTGCGTTGCAGCACGCAGTGGACTGATCATTTTGGCGCGCTGCTCGCCCAACACTTCGTCGCGATGCCAATCGCCCCAAAAAAATGTATGGCTCACAAAGAATGATGGCGTGATATCGAGCTCGGCCATGCGATCGAGCTGATCTTCACGCACCGTCTGTGCGTGGATCATCACCACCCGCGAATGTCGTGGGCCCACGCCGGATTCGGCGACAGCATCGATCAACATCTGTGCTGCAGCGTCGCCGTTGGCATGTGCCAGCACAGGCACTCCGCGCGACAGCGCTTCTTTGAGTGCTTTGTTTACGGCCGGCTCCGGCAGACTAGGATAACCGCGATAGCTCGCATCGCGCCCGGGCGGCGGTACGCGATAGGCCTTGCTGAGAAACGCCGTCTTTCCCTGCGGTGAGCCATCCAGCATCATCTTGATGCCATCGACGCGAAGGCGATTTTTGTACTCTGCCATCGAGGATTCGATCGGCAAGGGAGTACCAACAACAGGCCAAAAACGATAAGCCACGACATCCAGATTCAGCAGTTGCCGGGCCGCTGCCGCTTCGAGAATCCGCAAGCTGTCGGGGTTGGCAGCGCCCTCCTGCACCGTCGTCAAACCATGACTCGCCAAATATTGGAGCGTGCGGCCGAGTCGCTCGACAATCTGATCAGCGGATGCGCGCGGTACGCGTGCAAGGACAGCATAGTGCGCCAGCTCCTCGAATACGCCGTTCGGTTCCTGTGTCCCTTCGCGACGCCGATAGACGCCACCCGAGGGATCAATGGTGTCGGCGTTGAGGCCCAACATCTCAAGCACGCGGGAGTTGCCGGCACTCAAATGCCCCGACGCATGTACGACAATCACGGGATGTATTGTTGAGACTGCATCGAGGTCATCGCGGGTCGGATGCCTGCGTTCATCGAGCAGCGCGTCGTCGTAGCCTACCCCCACCACCCATTGGCCGACAGGAATTTTTTCGTCGGCGATACGTCGACGCAACACTTTTTGAAGCTCACCGATGGAGCGTACCGAGCCAGCCGGAGGCGGCGCGAGATTGGCGTAATCGAGATATGCCGATATGCCGGTGAGATGACCGTGCGCGTCAATGAAACCGGGTAGCATCACGCGTTCACCGAGTTCGACGACACGGGTCGCGGAACCGCGCAAGGACAACAGATCGCCCCTTGCGCCAACCGCAACGATCTTGCCGCCCGTCACGGCCACGGCTTCCGCTGCCGGCTGCGCGGGATTCATGGTGTGGATCTTGCCGAGGTAAATCGTATCGGGAACGATGGCGCTCGGTGCAGAGTGCAGCCAGATGGGCATGCAGGCCAGGATCCACGGCGCGAGACGACGTTGAATATTCATGCAGGATGGAATATCAAGAAATGAACACCATGAAAAGCCCTTGCGCGTATCGCAGCACGACGCTGCTCGCCGCAGTCACCTTGATTCTCACCGGTTGTGTGATACCCGATGCAGTCCGATCAGAGGCCGGACGTCCAGGGAGCAGCACACTCACGACACAGCAAGCCGAGCAGATCGTCGCGCAGCGCTTTCGCGATATGCCGGCAGATGACGAAGTGATCGCTGCTACCGAGTGGTACCAGCCGCGGGTCCGTATTCAAGGTAACCCGCAAGCTGCCTCACCCACACTGCAAAACGGCCGGTTCGATCGAGCGTTTGCAGTCGCCCGAGAGTACGACTCGCTGGCTGTCGTGGTTATGGTCGACGGCCGCATCATCGCCGAGGATTATGCGACCGGAATCGATGCCTCTCGTGAGTTCGACTCCCAGTCAATGCATCGCGGACTGGTCTCGCTGGCGGTGCTTGCGGCCATCGAGGATGGCGCGATTCGCTCACTCGATCAACCGGTAGCCGATTTCTTTGAGGAATGGCGGATGGCGGAGGATCCCCGCCGCAATATCACGGTCGGCCATCTGCTGCGGGGCGAATCGGGACTCGCCGACCCACCCTATGAAGCACGGCCGGACGCAGCCGGGATGCAACTCTTCATCGGCACCGATCTGCGCCGTCTGGCCCTCTCGCAGCAGCCAGTCGCTCCGGCCGGCACGAAACATCGCGGCAATGCACTCGACGCACAGGTGCTCGGACTGTTACTTGAGCAGGCAACTCGCGAGTCCTATGCAAGTTATCTCGGACGCCGAATCTGGCAACGCATTGGTGCAGCAGATGCGTGGGTCCGTCTCGACCGTGAGGGTGGCAACACGCGGACGTTCTGCTGTCTGCAGACAAGCGCCCGAGACTGGGCGCGAGTCGGCGAGCTCGTGCGCGGTGAGGGAGTGGTCGGTAGCCAGCGCATCCTGACAAAGCAAAGCATCGCGCAGTTGCTGCAACCGTCGCCGCTCAACAAATCGACCGGAATGTCGTGGCTGCTTGAACCTACCGCGCTAGTACCGCGATCGCAGGCCGCCTCGCGCCCCCTCACACCAACTGCTTTCGCAACAAAAGGCGTCGTTTATATCGGCGGTCGTGGTGGACAGCGGGTGTACGTTCTGCCGCAGCAACGCGCGGTTGTCGTGCGTCTCGGTCGTATCCGCAACGATTTCGATGATGGGCGCTTTCTGAACCCGTTCATCGAGGCGCTCTCACCACCCGTCGCGCAGTTACCGCCACCCGGTATTCCCGCCAAGCCCTTCGGCGAGCAGCCGCATCCGCCCACACCCGATTACGCCGATCCGGCTTCATGGGCGGCGCTGCCCGATCGACGTGATGCAGCCGATGTCGTTCCCGAGAACGATCCTTTCGGTGATCGACAGGCGAGCGCGGCCGTCGACGTGTTCTATATCCACCCCACCACCTATCGCGGAGGCGACTTTTGGAATCAACCCCTCACCGATACAGTCACCAATGACTGGACCGATGAGTCGGTGATCGCGCGGCAGGTTGCGGTCTTCAACGCCTGCTGCCGGGTCTATGCGCCGCGTTATAGGCAGGCGACGGCTGGTGCACTCGCTGCTACAAACGCAATGCGTGGCCTCGAAGCCTATGAATTCGCCTGGAGCGATGTGCGGCGTGCGTTCATGCATTACCTCGCATATTGGAATCAAGGCCGACCGTTCATCATCGCCGGGCATAGTCAGGGCGCAACGCATGTAGAGCGTTGGCTCAATGAATTCGGCGTACAGCCGAAATATAGGCAGAAGATGGTGGCCGCCTACCCGATCGGCATTGCCTACGCGCGCGGACAGTTGGAATCGATGGGCGGTGGTATCGGGGTCTGCGCCACGCCTTCGCAAACGAATTGCCTCGTGACTTGGAACACGTTCGATCGCACCGGCGATCCGTCCAATTACCTGAAGCAGTCGCAGGCGAGGTACATGCAGCGCTTTTCACGCACCGACGGTACGGACATCGTTTGCGTGAACCCGCTGACTTTTGCGCTCGACCAACCCACCGCCGCGGCCGAGCTCAATATGGGCGCACTGCCCGCACGGCCCGGCGTTGGCCTCGCTCGCGCACTGACCGAATCGCTACCCCTGCCGCCTACCGAGGCCGGCCGACTGGGCGCCACTTGCCTCGAGGGTGTGCTGCGGGTCGACAGCCCTCCGCGCGAAGGCTACGACGTCGTGCCGCTGCCGGCGGGCATGCTGCATTTCAACGACGTCGATCTCTTCTACGCGAATATCCGTGCCAATTCCGTGACCCGCGTCGAAGCGTTCCTGAAGACCCGCGGGACCATCACCGATATGCAAACGGACACCGTGAAAGAGCAGCGTTGACCACGATCGCGCGACCGCGGTAAACCGCCCGCACCAAAGAGAATAGGAGGGGGTCCCATGAGACTGACACGACGTGATGTGGTGGCGGGCGGATCGCTCGCGGCGCTGGCGCTGGGCGCTGGCCGCTTGCATGCCGCGGCGCAGCGGGTGGATGTGGTGGTGGTGGGTGCAGGCTTCGCGGGTCTCAACGCGGCACTGCAGCTTGCCGAACAGGGGCTCAAGGTAGTGGTGCTCGAAGCAGCCAATCGCGTCGGCGGTCGCTCGAACACGGCCTACCATCTGGACCCACGCATCGAACTCGGCGCCTCACAGATCGGTCCGATGTACGCGCGCGTGCGCGACCTCGCAACCCGACTCAAGGTCAAGCTCAGTCCCGGCGCGCATATCAATGCGCCCTACTCGTTCGTGTTGGATGACACGCTGATTCCGGCAAAGAATTGGGCGACTTCGTCGCTCAATCCGCTCGAGGGCAAGGAGCGCGCCGTCCCGCCGCACGCACTGAATTCGTTCTTCGTCGAGCAGCGCACTCCGTTCACGGCCCTCGACGATTGGCTCGCACCGACCGCAGCACAGCATGACGTGTCGCTGTCGGAGTGGCTACGCCGACAGGGCGCTTCGACGGCCGCGCAGCGCATTGTCAATCTCACGCTCGGTTCGCCCGGTCTCGAAAACATTGGCGTGCTGCGTATGCTGCAGGAATCGACGCGCAGCCGCGCCGACGTAAAGGCATTCTCGGGTGGCGATGGCGCAGGCAAAGACGTTTACGAACGATTTGCACTCGCGAGTTCGCATGTGGTCGGCGGCAACTCCGTGCTCACGGATGCCATGGGCCAGGCACTCGGCAATGCCGTGCGTACCCGCCACGCCGTCACCTCCATCGACCTGTCGCCGCAAGGCTGCACGGTGCGCTGCAGCAATGGCACGCGCTGGCGGGCGCGGCGCGTGATTGCCGCCGTACCCTTTGGCGTGCTGCGCGATATCGACATCACACCCTCCTTGCAGGGCGCGCAGTCCGACGCAATTCGTCGCATGCCGTACCACAACCAGAGTCAGGTATGGCTGCGCGTGAAATCGCCCTACTGGGAAGACGATGGCATCGAAGCATCGATGTGGACCGACGGGCCTTTCACGCTAATCCGCCAACAACTCGAGTACGACGGCAAGCGCGAACTCATCAGCGCACTTTCCTTCGGCAAACGCTCGCAGGAAGTGGATCGCTTGTCGGCGGCCGAGCGCGGTCAACTGGCGATCAACTACATCGAAAAAGTACGTCCCAGCACCCGCGGCAAAATCGAATTCCTCGGCGTGCACTCTTGGGCGATGGATCCACTCGTTCGTGGCTGTAGTCACGCTTTCTTGCCGTGGCGCGGCGCCGCGTGGTCGCAATCCATGAGCCGGCCGCATCACCAGCTACACTTTGCAGGCGAACACACGCGCCGTCTCGAGGTAGGCATGGAGGCGGCGATGGAATCCGGCGAGCGCACAGCGCTCGAAATTCTCGAGGCGCTGGCTTGATGCGACGGCGTACCGGCTGGATGGCTTGGCTGATAGGGCTCGCATGCCTCGCGAGCGCGCCAGCCCTGCCCGCGGAAACAAGCACCAAGCAATCAGCGCCCAAAGAATTTCGCGATTGCGAGTCCTGCCCGGTCATGGTCGAGGTACCACCCGGGCGTTTCAGCATGGGCTTTGAGGGTGGCGAGAAAGATCGCTACGAGGGACCCGTGCGTGCGGTCACCGTCACGCGCAAATTCGCGCTTGGTAAATTCGAGGTGACGCACGGGCAGTATGCGACCTTCGTTCAGGCCACGGGGCGCGCCTCGGGACCCGGGTGTAATGTCTGGGTGGAAGCAAAACAGAAGATCGAGCGCGACGTATCGCTAGACTGGCGCAATCCCGGTTACGGCAGACCACCGCGTGACGACGACCCGGTCGCCTGCATCAGTTGGAACGACGCCGAGGCCTACGTTGTCTGGTTGAGCTCCGTCACGGGCCAACGCTATCGGTTGCCGACCGAGGCCGAGTGGGAGTACGCCGCTCGCGCGGGCAGCGACCGTCGTTACCCTTGGGGCGACGATCCCGAGCTCGCCTGTCGATACGCCAACGTGTACGACGCCAGCGCGACCAATCCCGCCATCCCCTGGGCGCCGACGGCTTGCGCGGATGGTTATGCGGGCGTGGCACCGGTGGGTCGTTTCGCGACGAATGCGCTCGGCTTGCACGACATGATCGGCAACGTGTGGGAGTGGGTTGTCGATTGCTACGCCATGCCGTACCCCGCCACGCCGATCGATGGCAGCGCCCAACTCATGATCGGCTGCGATCGTCGCGGCACCCGAGGTGGTGGCTGGCGTACCGACATCCAACGACAGCGACCGTCCTTTCGTGGTCGCGATCCGGTGGACCTGCTCAGCCAAATCTTTGGAATGCGCGTGGCTCGCGATCTCACCGTCGAGACCAGCGGAAACTGATGCTGGCATGGCGCAACGTCGGCCAAAGATAATTGTCGTCGGAAGCTCCAACACCGACATGATCGTGCGTGTCGCGCGCCTCCCCCGAGCCGGCGAGACGATCCTTGGTGGCGAGTTCATGACTGCAGCGGGCGGCAAAGGCGCCAATCAGGCGGTTGCCGCCGCTCGACTCGGCGGCCGCGTTTCGTTCGTCGCGCGCGTCGGCTGCGATGCTTTCGGCAAATCGACCGTCACTGCACTCAAGCGCGACGGCATCGATGCTCGTGGCGTCCTCCGCGATCCCGTGCGTCCCTCGGGTGTCGCACTCATTTTCGTGGCGGATCACGGCGAAAACAGCATTGCCGTGGCCTCAGGTGCCAACGCAGCCCTCAGCGCTCGCGATATTCGCGCCGCGCGCAGCCTGTTCCGCGGGGCGCGCGTCATACTGGCTCAGCTCGAAACTCCGCTCGAGACCGTTCGTGCGGCGATCGATGAAGCGCATCGCGCGGGGGCACGCGTCATTCTCAACCCAGCACCCGTGCAAGCGCTGCCCGCAGAAATCTTGAAGAAGATCGCGGTGCTCACACCCAATGAAACGGAGGCGGAATTGTTGACCGGTGCCCCGGTCAACGATGTGCGCTCGGCGATCGCGGCAGCTCGCAAGCTGCGTCGCCGCGGCGTCGAAACCGTGGTCATCACTCTGGGTAAGCGTGGTGCGCTGGTCGCGACAGCCGACGTCGAGGTGCTGGTCAAAGGTTTTCCCGTGAAACCCATCGACACCACCGCCGCCGGCGATGTCTTCAATGGCGCGCTGGCGGTAGCACTCGCCGAAGACCGCGCACTACTCGAGGCGGTACGTTTCGCCAATGCCGCAGCCGCGATCTCTGTGACTCGACGGGGGGCTCAGCCCTCCGCACCAACACGAGCTGCGGTCCATCAATTATTGAGTTGATCCAACCACCTTGGGAGCGACATTCCATGCGACTTCCGCTCACTAGACGAGGAATGATTGGCGTCGTGCTGACCTTGCTTGCTGGCAAATCGGCTTCGACTCACTCCGCAACGACGCCGGCAGACGGCAGGGTAAACAACGCACCGGTCAAACTGCCGATGGAGCGAGGCTATGCGAGGGGGCCGTTCGGACAAGTACATTATCAGGCCGCGCAGGCTGGCAAACCTTTGGTGCTTATTCACCAGGCGCCCATGTCATCCCGTCAGTTCGAGAGCGTTTATCCGATCTTTATCGAGCGGGGCTATCGACCGATTGGTATCGACTGCCCGGGCTTTGGCATGTCTGACGTCACCGATTTCGTGCCAAGGGTGGAAGATTGGGCGCGCGTGGTACCCGCGGTCCTCGATCACCTGAAGATTGCTCAAGCCGATATCGTTGGTCATCACACTGGAGCCTTGGTCGCCACGGAGGTTGAGCGGCAATTCCGTCCACGAGTAAGAAAACTGGTCCTCGGCAGCGCCTTGCCACTCACCGACGAGGAGCGACGGAAATTCATGGAAGGCGTCGAAAAACATGAAATCAATTTTGTGTATCAGCCGGATGGTTCCCATCTTCGGGATTCGTTCATGACTCGCTACCGCATGTACGGCGATTCACCTCCTGCGGATCCCAGACTGATCACGCGGTATACGGTCGAAAAATTCATGGGACTCGGCCCGTTCTGGCATGGTCACCATGCGGCTTTTTTATACGATCACGCCGCGGCGTTGCCTCATATCCGCCGCGAGACACTGATCCTTACCAATACGGGTGACCAGATTTACGAGCACTCGAAAGTCGCTCACCGTTTGCGGCCGGACTTTGCGTATGCCGAGCTGCCTGGTGGAGGCGTTGATATCGTCGATCAGCAACCGCATCAATGGGTAGAGGTCATTGATCGGTTTCTCAGCGCGTAGGTTTATCGGGCGGTCCGTCAGCTCAACAAATAGTTCAGTTTCGCAATCAGATTGCGCAGCTGCTGACGCGCCATCGGTGTCGGTGAGATCGATTTTTCGCGGCGATCGCCTCTTGTTCCGGGTCCGATGGTCAACAGTCCGAGTCGTTCGAGACGATGGACGAGCTTTCGACAACCACGCTTGCCGCCGAACCCTTGCTGTTGCAGCAAGTCGACGAACTCGGAAATCGATATGGATTGATGCTGAGCCGCCAGCATGACGGCGGGTGTAACGCTGAGAAAGCGGATCGCCGCGGCGTTCTCGCCTGAAGCTGCGCTGCGCAGGGTTCCAGAAGAGAGTTCGTCGACAGTCATCGGTTTTTGAAGCCCACGATATCCACAAATATTGGAGCTATTTTGCCGAATTGACGCCAAAAAGGAAGTGTCCCCACGCGCCCGCCCGATTACGTTATTTGGAGATCTCGCGGATGACCGCCGCGTAGCGGGCCAGATGGCGCAGCGCCTGCTCGGTCGGAATCACCCGCTTGATGCGCGAATCGGCCGCATCCCCCTGAAATTCGATGAACCCGGCGACTCGCAGCTGATCGATGCGGCGGCGTATGGTGTTGGGGTGCCCGAGCCCCTCATGCGCGAGCAAGACATTGATGGAGCGCGACTCGCCTTGCCGCCATGCCTGCACAATCTCGGTCAGCAACGCCTCGGTCGCGGGCACCTTGAGGAGCTCGGCCGACGGCAAGTCATTCAGTCCGCCGAGCAGCCAGCGAAATCGTAAATAAAGATCGATCAGTTCTTTCTTGGGTTTCTTGCGGGACATGAGTTTCAGACCGGAGGCCGGAGTAAGTCAGGGAACGTGTCAAGCCTTTCAAAATATACAGCAACAGGATCGCGCCCAGCAGATCGCCGATGAACATCGACAGATATCGATCGGCGGGGTCGAGCGAATCCTCACTAAGCAGCCACCATGCCGCCGCATGACCCCCGGAGTTGAACATGGCGGAGGCCAGAGCAACCAGCAACAGACTACGGCCACTGATCATCGCCATGACCGGAAGAGCCGTCGCTCGAAGATACTTACCCGGCCAGTCACGGACGATCAACACGACCGCCGACCATGCGGCGAGACCCGGGGTCACGGCCAGCAACCAATGCAGTGATAGAGTGATATCGGGTTCCGGCATGATCGTGACGCGGAGCAAGGCCGCGCCGAGCGTGAAACCGAGTGCTCCGGCGATGCCGAAGAGCAGCACCAGAATCATCCGCAAGCCATGCGGCAAGTAGATCCAGTTGATGCCGGGGATAAACTCGGTCCAAGAAAAGAGCAAGTTGTAGAGCGGCACGAAAGCGCACCAAGCCACGGCCGAGACGGCGACGTACAGCAGAAATCGGCTTTGCAGTACCACACAGCGATACTACGGGAAGAATGCCAAGCAACGCATCACCGATTTGCGCGGGTCGACTGTCGGGCCATCCCGGGAGCATCCTTGCCGCGGTAGAGTACCCGTCCGGTTATGGAGACGATGATGCGCCACGCCCTTGCAATGTTCAGACTCGGTGTTTTCGGAGTCTTGGCGCTTGCCATGACGCCCACCGTAGCGCTCGCGGGACTCGATGATATCGATGCGCTCTCGCCCGCCCAGTTCAAGACCCTGTCTGCTGATCTGGTTGCCGCACTTAGTCACAAATCGCTGACGCCGGCCGAGCCGCTCGGCATCACGGGCTTCGATATCGGCATCGGGTTGTCGGTGATGCAGACCGATAGCGATCTACCGTGGAGCATCACTACGGGCGATGAGCAGAACTATCTGATGATTCCGCGTATCTCGATTCACAAAGGACTGCCGCTCGACATCGATGTCGGCGGTTTTTACGCGACGGTTCTGGGTACCGGCATTCATTTCTTTGGTGGCGAAATCAAGTACGCTTTGCTCGAGGGCAATGTCGCCCTGCCGGCGGTTGCACTACGCGGTGCTGCGACCCGTCTATCGGGTATCGAGCAGCTCGATCTCGACACGCGCAGCGTCGAAATCGTGATCTCCAAGGGTCTCGCCAATCTGACCCCCTACGCAGGCGTAGGGCGGGTTTGGGGGGACGTCACGCCGTCAGGCTCGGCAGTGGCGGACCCACTGCGACTTAACCCACTACGACTCAACAAAGAGTCGCCGGAAATGACGCGTGTTTTTGCCGGCGTAAATTTCAGTGTCTTTCTCGGCAGCGTCGTCCTCGAACTCGAAAAAACCGGCGAAACTTTGGCGCCTCAGCCAAGATCGGCATTCGTTTCTGAGTGCGGCCAAGGACGCTCAGCGGATGAATTCCGGACTTCCGACCTCTAGGATCAGATATTCGAGCGCCCAATAGTGACCATTTTCGGCGAATCCAGACCTGCGCGGATCAGCGGTCACATCGATGTTGCGTGCCTGATGCAAGGGACGGTTGGTGGCCGGCGCGGGGTCGTCCGTGTTGATAACCGCAATCGCCTCATCGGCACAGTGCCCATGCTCACGGGCACCGTGCGTCCAATCAACGAAACCGTGGATCTGAAAGGGATCGAGGAAGAGCATGCGTACCCGTATCGGTGTCTTTGCACGATGACGTAGTCGTTCGCACAGCGCATCGAGTACGTATGCACCGGAGCTGTGTGCGATGAGCTCCAGCTCGAGCGTCGTCGCAGTTGTCGCACCCTCGCCTTCGAGCACCGGGGCGAGCTGACTCAAGAGCTGATCCGCGATCTGCAGGCCCGCCTGCTTTGCGCTCGCTGCGGCACGTAATCGGGTATCTGACCATGGATCCCAGCGCAGGTAGCGGACCGTCCTACCGGTGGATTCGAGTGCGGCGATCAGGCGTGGAAACTGGGGATTATCGGCATCAACACTCCCGTGAAACACCAAAGTCATGGACGAAGACTTGGGTAGATCAATTGCAGGCAATCGAAAATCGGGTGGAGTACGGCAATAGATTTCCAGCGCCGAAACGACCAAAGCCAAAGAAAACAACACTACCGTGAAGATTCCGGCACGTCGTGTCATGGTCCGCACTCCATTACCTTTCAGACCTGCCCCAACGATTCATCCGGCAGACTCGGCCAGATCGACGGATCGAGTGTTTCGCGATAGCTGTGCCAGGCGGCATAGGCCAGCCAAGGCATCAAAATCCCGAGACCAACCAGCAGTGTCGCGAATCCGAGTATCGTGAAGAGTACGATCACGCATCCCCAGAGCAAGGCCACCCGCTTGTTGCGCAGTACCGCGTGGATACTGGAGACAATCGCGGTGACCATGTCGACATCACGGTCGGCAATCATCGGCAAACTGAAGGCCGTGGCCGCAAAAGTGAACGCCGCAAAGACTGCGCCGAACCCGGAACCGAGCGCCAGAAACTCGATCAGCGAGCGCAGGTTCTCGGGTTCGATCGGCAGAAATGCGTTCACCATCATCCCGGCACGCGACCAGGTGAACAGCACCACCATTTGCACGAGTGCAAAGACCGCTGCCTGACCGGCCACACGCCGAGCGAGACGCGCGCTGCCCGCGAGCGTCGGCGTGCGAGCGCTCTCGAGCGAGCGACTGACGGCATACATCCCGACCGCCAGCAGCGGCGCGATGAACACGAACCCCGAGAGTGGTGCGGCAAGCAACGCAAAGCGCCCGAGCTCCCAGGCCAAAGCGCTGACAGCGAGGCTTACCAGTACCACCAAAGCGCCGAAAATCGCGGTAACGACCGGTGCCGCTCGCACGTCTTGCCAGCCGAGGCGCAGCCACCTCAGTGGCGCTCGCCACTCGAGATCACGGCAGGGAACAACAAAGGGACGTTGGTCCTCGGGGGGCTCGGACGACTCGATCATCACCACGGCTCTCCAGGATAATAATGGGGCTGATGAACGGCAACGGCAATCTTTGGCAGGCGATGTCGATATTCCGACACTCGCTCTCTGACGTCGAGTGAATACCCTCAATACCGCCACGCATCGGCGAGGGCAATAAAATCCGGGGACGGCAAAGGGTATCGCAGGTATAACGGCGACGAACCCCAACCCGATACAAGAGGGCGACGATGGCGACTCGATTCCTGCCTTGGCTCGCAACGCTGCCGGCCGCCGCGATTGCATCGATCTGGTCACCTTGGGCCGCGGTGGCGCTGCTGGCGTTATTTCTGCTCGGTCTTCGCGACATCACTCAACCAAGCCATGCCGTGCTGCGCAATTATCCGCTCACGGGCCATCTGCGCTTCCTGCTCGAATATTTCCGCCCGGAGATGCGACAGTACTTCATCGAAGACGACGAGGATGAATATCCCTTTTCGCGCAACCAGCGCGCCTTGGTCTATGCCCGCGCAAAGCGCCAAAACGACAAGCGTGGTTTCGGCACGCTGCGCAATCTATATGCCGACGAGTCGGCTTGGCTTTGTCATTCTTCGACGCCGCAACATGCCGACCCCGCTTCCTTTCGCATCACCGTGGGCGGCCCGGACTGCACGCAGCCGTACTCTCTTTCGGTGTTCAACGTCTCGGCGATGAGTTTCGGTTCGCTCTCGAGCAATGCCATCCTCGCACTGAATCTCGGTGCGAAGCGTGGCGGCTTCGCCCACGACACCGGCGAGGGTTCGATCTCGAGATATCACCGCGAACATAGTGGCGATCTCATCTGGGAAATCGGCTCAGGCTACTTCGGTTGCCGCGATGCAGAAGGTCGGTTCTCGGCCGACCGCTTCGCCGAGCAGGCGAAATCGCCGCAAGTCAAGATGATCGAAATCAAGATCTCTCAAGGCGCCAAGCCCGGTCACGGCGGCGTACTGCCCGCGATCAAGGTCAGCGAAGAGATCGCCGCAGCACGTGGCGTACCGATGGGACAAGACTGTATTTCGCCACCCTCTCATTCGCAATTCTCGACGCCGCGCGAACTGCTGCAGTTCATCGCTCAGCTGCGCGAGCTGTCGGGCGGTAAACCCGTAGGCTTCAAGCTTTGCATCGGTCATCCGACCGAGTTATTTGGCATCGTGAAGGCGATGCTCGAAACAGACATCACACCCGATTTCATTGTGGTGGACGGTGCCGAGGGTGGCACAGGCGCTGCGCCCGTCGAATTTGCCGATCATGTCGGCATGCCGCTGCGCGACGGGCTGCGTCTCGTGCACAACGCCTTGTTCGCTGCGGGTTTACGCCAGCGCATCAAGATCGGCGCCTCGGGCAAGATCATCTCGTCGTTCGATCTCATGCGCGCGCTAGCGCTCGGTGCGGACTGGTGCAATTCGGCGCGCGGTTTCATGTTTGCTCTCGGCTGTCTGCAATCGCGCGCGTGTCACACTGATCACTGCCCGACGGGCGTTGCCACGCAGGATCCGGTGCGGCAGCGCGCGCTGGTCGTGCCTGCCAAGGCGACCCGAGTCACGAATTTTCATGCGCAGACGGTCGGCACACTCGCGGAACTCGTGGGCGCCGCGGGGCTCACCCACCCCTCGCAAGTGCGTCCCGGTCATTTGATGACGCGGGATGGTCACGGACGGGCCGTGTCGCTGGCACGTGCCATCGATAGCGTTCCGCCAAGTTGTCTTGCGACCGTCGACGCCGACGCGGCGAATCTTCCAGAACCCTTTCGCAGCTGCTGGGCCGAGGCAAGCGCGGATCGATTCGCGCCCGCGCTCAATTAGCCAACAAGCTCTGATCGATCTGCTTGACCCGCGTGACCCCACCCAGCGCCATGGCCACACGAATCTCGGCGTCCATGATCTGCAGCAAGCGTGACACGCCGGCGCCGCCTGCCGCGCCGAGCGCATAAGCCCAGGCACGCCCGAGCAGAACACCCTGCGCGCCGAGCGCGAGCATGCGTACCACATCGAGTCCGCTGCGGACACCGCCATCGACCAGTACGGTCATGCGGCCGCTCACCGCAGAAGCGATCGCCGGCAAGGCGGCGGCCGTCGAAGGCACTCCATCGAGTTGTCGCCCTCCATGATTCGATACCACGATGCCATCGATACCGTGATTCAGTGCTTCGCGTGCATCATCGGCATCAAGGATGCCCTTCAGCACGAGTCGACCTGACCAACGACGGCGCAACTCATCGACCTCGCGCCAGGTGACCGACGGATCGAAGTTGCGCGCAATCCATCCCATATAATCTTTGATATGGCTCTGGGCGCCGAGCAGTGGCTCAAGGTTGCCGAGACGATGCGGCCTGCCAAGCAGTCCCACGTCCCAAGCCCAGCCCGGGTGTGTGGCCGCTTGCAGCAGACGTAACGCCGCCGAATTCGGACCGCTCATGCCCGAACGGGCGTCACGATAGCGCGCGCCCGGTACCGGCATGTCGACCGTCAGCACCAGCGTCGAGCAGTTTGCTGCGACTGCTCTGTCGACGAGATCCTGCAAGAACCGCCGGTCTCGCATGATATAGAGCTGAAACCACGGCGGCCGCTCCGAAGCGGCTGCAACCTCTTCAAGCGAGCACAGCGACAAGGTCGAAAGACACATGGGGATACCGCGCTCGCTGGCGATCTGCTTGGCTTGAGCCTCACCGCGGCGTGCACACATCCCCGATAGCCCCACCGGTCCGAGCGCAACCGGCATGGACCAAGACTCGCCTAGTAACTCGGTGCTCGTATCGATAGCGGACACATCGCGCAATACCCGCTGGCGTAATTGAACCGCGCCAAGATCGGCGACGTTGCGCCGACAGGTCGATTCGTCATACGCCGCACCATCAATGTAATCGAACAGAAAGCGAGGCAGGCGACGCTTTGCTGCCTCTCGAAACTCCGCGGCTGTCGCCAAAGACACTTCGCTCATTCTGCAGCGCCCGCAGCGTCAACCAGCTCACGAACCTTCGCATAGAACGCCTCGCGCGCCTTGGGCTCCGGGCCGAGCGTGGCGCGCGTCCAGTTCGAGTTGCTGGCAATGACGAGCCGACGCTGCGAATCAATGAAAATTCCCTGCCCAAAGATTCCTTGGGCGGCGACTGCGCCATCATCATAGGTCCACCACTGGAAGCCATAGCCGCGTCCGGGATTGCCAATGTCCTTTTGCTTGCGGGTTGCCAGCGCGAACCAGTCTTGGGGCACGATCTGCTGGCCATCAACGTTGCCGTTGGCGAGCACGAAAAGACCGAAGCGCGCGAAGTCGCGCGTAGCCGCTTGCAAACAGCAACCGGCAATCTCGTGACCCGTCTTGCCCTGCAGCCAGGTGGCTTGCGCCTCCATGCCGCCGGGATGCCAGATGCGCTCCTGCAAATACTGCGCGAGCGGCTTGCCCGTGGCTGAAGACACGAGCACGCCGATCAGGTTGGTCTCGCCCGTGTTGTAGTTCCAGACCTCGCCGGGTGGATGCGCTCGCGGCAGCTGGCGCATATAGCTGACGGTGGCATCTAGTCCGGCCTCGGGCTTGGCATTATTGAAGCGGGCGACATCAGCATTCGGGTCTTCATAATTCTCGTTCCAGCGGACGCCGGAACTCATGGTCAAAAGTTGTCGAACCGTGACGTCGTCGTAAGCCGAACCGCGTAGGCCCGGGATGTACCGACTAACCTTGTCCTCGAGGCTCTCGATGTAGCCATCCTGAATCGCTGCACCCACGAGTGTTGACGTGAACGATTTCGCCACCGAAAAACTGGTCCAACGTCCCGCCGCATCGAAACCGAGCCCGTAGCGCTCGAGACGAATCTTGCCGTCCTGCAGGATCACGAGACCGGCCGTACCCTGCGCCGCCATGTACTCATCGAGGCCCGGGATATCCAGCGGCTCGCCCATCGGCAAGGACAGTGGGACGGGCGACGGCGTGATGACTGCCGCGGTCGCGAGCAACGGCAGACGGTCCATGGCACGGAACGCTGCCTCGCGCTGATCTTGGCGCCAGCTGAGCACATCCGCATTCGTCGGCAGCGCCGCAAGCAGCCCGCGTGTTTCCTTATCGAGTGTTGTGAACCAGAGTCCAGCCGCTGCTACAGTCGCCGCTAATACGAGCAAAATAGTTCTTGTCCGCATGACTTGGGTCCTTTGGCTCAGGCGTGGGCAACTTACGGGGTACGGGGAGGCCATCGTACATATCGATGACGTCGATTACGAAATTTGTTCGGTAAGATCACGCCATGACCACCTTCGATCCCCACCGCCGTCACGCAATAACGGCCGGTGTCGCCGCCATTGCAACAGCGCCGATCGCCGCGAGTGCGGCGAAGACCTCGGCAAAAATCGGCGTCGATATGCGCGCCTATCAGGTCGGGCCTCAGCAAGGACTCAGCTCGCTCTCACTCGCGATGCGTCCACAGCCGCAGCCGGGTCCTGGCGAAGTCCTGGTCGAAGTCCGTACCTCAGCGTTGAACCACCGCGATCTCAGCATTCTCGCGGGACGCTATGGATCCGCGAAACCCGCCGAGCGAGTACCCGTAGGCGATGGCGCGGGCGTCGTACGCGACATTGGTGCAGGTGTCGTCAACTTCAAGCCGGGCGACCGCGTCACCGCACCCCACTTCATTCTTTGGCAGGATGGCGACTACGACCCCGTTATTTTCAGTGAAGACGCAGGCAACACACGCGACGGATGGCTTGCCGAGCAAATCGTGTTGCCGGCGAATTCGCTGGTGCACTTGCCGGACACGATGAGCTTTGAGGAAGCGGCGGCACTCGGCGCCGCCGGAATCACGGCGTGGCATGTGATCGAAACGCTCGGCCGAGTCAAAGCGGGCGATATCGTGCTGACTCTCGGCACGGGCGGGGTATCGGTGCTCGCACTGCAGATTGCCAAAGTCAACGGCGCACAGGTTGCGATCACCTCATCGAGCGACGAGAAACTCGCCGTCTGCCGTGCGTTGGGCGCCGACATCACGATCAACTATCGAAAGCAACCCGCTTGGCAGGACGCCGTGCGTGCCGCGACGAACGGTCGTGGCGTCGATATCGTGGTCGAAACCGTGGGCGTTTCGACTTTGACTCAATCTCTCGCCTGCTGCGCGCCCAATGCGCGGGTGGGTCTGCTCGGTGCGCTAGGCGGACCGGCAACCGGCCCGAGCAATCTCGGTGCGCTGATCCTCAACAATATCGTACTCAAAGGGATCACCTCGGGCAGCAAACGCATGCTCGAAGATCTGCTGCGCGCAGGAGCCGCCAACGGCCTGAAGCCGAAAATTGATCGCGTGTTTCGCTTCGACGAAGCCGCCGATGCGTTCGCCCATCTGCAATCGGGCGAACACATCGGCAAGATCGTCATTCGCCACAGCTAGCGCAGACGAAAATCAAAGTCACCCGGGCGCGGCTTCTCGGTCATGGTGAAGAACGCATCGATCGACAGCGGCCAGTTTTGCGTGACCCGGCCACTGTCGTTCTTGTACCAACTGCTGACGGACGAGGCTCCCCAAGCCATGCACGCGTTCTCTCGATCAATCATTTCGTTGAACGATTGATACGCCTCGTCGGTCACCACCATGGACTGCTGTTTTCTTTCCAGCAGCATCCTGAGGCACTGCACGATATAACTGGCTGACGATTCGGCGAACAAAATCAGACTGCCGTGCACCACGAGGTTCGTGTTGGGGCCATACATGCAAAAGAAATTGGGAAAGCCCGGCATGCACATGCCGAGAAAAGCGCGTGCTTCACCATTCCACCACTCGTGCAGGTTCCTGCCCTGAGTTCCCGTGATTTGCATGGGCGCCAGAAATTCCGCCGCCCGAAAACCGGTCGCATAGATAATGACATCGAGCGGATGTTGATTTCCCTGATCTCCGCCGTCCTCGGCAACCGTCACACCCGACTCTGAGAGCGCAGTGATCGGCCGAGTTTCGACGAATACTTTGGGATCTTTGAGCGCGGCCGGCCACACTCCGTTGTCGCGCAGCATGCGCTTGGCGCCGGGGGGATAATCCGGCACCTGCGATCGCAGCAAATCGGGTCGGTCGGCATAATGACGCTCGATTTGCTGCAGTAGCGCTTGGCGCAGGGCTTCGTTCGCGGCAGAGACGGCGACGGGATGTTGATATGCCCCATCGACGCGAACCAAATCCCAGCGACCACGGATCGTCGCCCACACCTGAAAAAAGCGTAACCAACGCGCATAGTGTGGCAAGCCGCCGAGCAACCGCTGATGCGCAGCGGTAATCGGCTCGTGATAACGCGGCGTGGGCAGCATCCATGGCGGGTGGCGCTGGAAGATCACCACCGAGTCCACCTCGGACAAAATCGCCGGCACCACTTGATAAGCGCTGGCGCCCGTACCGCTCACGCCGACACGCTTGCCTTTCAAGCTTACCTCGTGATTCCAGCGCGCCGTGTGCCAAGTCGCGCCTGCAAATTTTTCGGCGCCCGGGATCTCGGGAATCTTTGGTCTGCCTAGTTGACCGACCGCACTGATCACCGCCTCGAACCGATGCTCCTCAACGACCCCGCCTTCACGCCGGACACGCAGCTGCCACTCGGCCGTCGCCTCCTGGTATTGCGCACTCAGCACTTCGGTTTCGAGGCGTAGGCAATCGGTAACCAAAAACTCTCTAGCTAACTGTTCAAAGAACTGGAGGATGTCGCGTTGTTCAGAGAACTCGCTCGGCCAGTAAGGGTTTTGAGCAAACGCATAGCTGTAGGCAAAGTTCGGGGTGTCGAGTCGACATCCGGGGTAGGTGTTCTGGTGCCAGGTGCCACCCACGTTATCGCTCTTTTCGAATACCGTGCAGTCGATACCCGCCTGCTGCAAGCGATGCGCGACCAGGATTCCGGACATCCCCGCGCCGATGATCGCCACGCGAAATCGTCGGCCGGGCGCAATGTCTCGCAGTCGCCAATCGGGCGCGCCGGGATCATGCGGCAGATCGAGCTCGCGACGGATCAGCGCCAAGGGCACGCCATGATCGCGGCCGATCGCGAACTCGATCGTCTTCTCAAGCATCGAGGGCGAAGGCTCGCGCTCAAGATCGCCCGGATGATCGCGCAGACGATCGCGGATTATCTTCAGATGCTCGAATGCCAAGCGACGCGCTTCGTCGACCGCGGGCTCGCCCAGCCCCCAATGCGGCGGCGGCCCGGCGGCAGGCAGTTCGACGAGTGGTGCAAACCGCGGATCGAGCAGCGCGTTGTCACCCGTAATCGACGCGAGCGCACACAGCAGCGGGTGAATCTCGGCAGCCACGACCGATGCCCAGAGCGACTCGTCGGCTTGGCTGGCCAACTCGTCGGAACGAATCGAGAAACCATCCGGCAATTTTTGTAGATTATCCATCACCGATATCCAGCGGAGCTTGCTCAATGCCCCTTGCGCTCACCGTCAAATGCAACGGACTGCAGAGTCGAGTGTATATCTGGGGTCAGGACGATCGTCCACCCTTGCTGTTGCTGCATGACGGCATGTACGGCGCCGACGCGCTGACCGCCTGGGATCAGGTGGCACCGATCTTGGCCGAAAAGCACTTCGTGATCGCCCCCGATCTATTGGGGTTCGGTCAGTCCGACAAAGTCGTTTTTCTCGACCGTTCCCCCTACCTTCCACGGCTCGATCAAGTCGAGGCGTTGATCGAAATGTTTTCTTTGACGCAGCCCTGTCATGTCGTCGGCACGTCATTCGGAGGCTCGCTCGCATTGCGGACGCTGGAGCGCCAGCGTGTGCCTCTGGCATCGGTGGTCGCGATATCAGGCACCGGCGGGCCTTGGCGAGTGCCCGCAGGGATCGCCGCGCTGAATGACTATCCCGCCCCAGACCTTGAGAAGATGGCGCAGTTGTTGGCGCAAGTGACGGGCCGTTATGCCGGATTCGAGCAACTCGTGCAGCGTCGATACGAGAATACTTTGATCCCGGGACACTTCGAGGCTATCGCGGCCATGGGACTGCGCAACCCCGCCAGCCCACGCAGCGGCAACAACGCGGACGCTTACCCCTCGACGCTACAGCCGATCACGACACCCGTGATGCTGATCGCAGGCGCACAAGATCCTCTGTTGGAACGCGACTGGGTACAGAAACTCGCCGGGTGTTTATCTTCTGCGCCCGTGACCGTCGAGACGCTGCCGACCGGTCACTCGCCCAATCTCGATCACGCGGCGCTCACGGCATCCACGCTGTTGGCGTTTTTGGAGGCTCATGGCGTCACGCGATAAACCTTGCCGCCAGACTCGATGACACGACCCTGTGCGGGCTCTGCGCTCGCGGTCATGACCAACACGAGCGTGGCAAGCCCCGCCTCCAAGATTGCCTTCAGCTGCTGGGTATTCATGGTCGAAATCACTCTTGACCGCTATAACTTTCAAGCGCCTCAGGGCATTCACTTTTTGAATACCCCAATGCTCCGAGTCGATCATCTTGCATTATCGAGCCAGTCCAGTAGCCTCAACTGGACGCTTAGTGATCTTGATGAATAGTCGACCAAACTCATCGCCGAAACCCGGGCGACTCGACCGAATCGAAAGGTTGGGCAACTCCTTGCCCGACCCCGTGTTCATATTCCTATGGCTGATTCTGGCGCTCGTGGTCGCCTCGGTCCTTGCAAACTCCGCTGGCGTGAGCGCTGTGAACCCCTCGACAGGCGAACTGCTGCGTGCAGAGACTTTGCTGAGTTCCGACAATGTTCGGCGGCTACTAGTCGAGATGCCGAAAACGTTCACCTCGTTTCCGCCGCTCGGTCTCGTGCTTGTCGTGATGCTCGGCGCGGCCGTCGCCGAACGCTCTGGGTTCTTTGCCGCCTCGATTGGCCGCTTGGTAAAGAAAGCGCCCACGTCGCTCTTGATTCCGGCCACCTTCGTTGTCGCATTACTCTCGCATCATGCTGCAGACGCGGCGTATGTGGTGTTGATTCCGCTTGCGGCTATCGTATTCAGCCAGTCGGGTCGTCACCCACTCCTCGGCGTCGCGGTAGCCTATGCCGGAATCTCCGGTGCATTTGCTGCCAACCTCGTCCCGGGCCAGTTCGATGCACTGATCCTCGGGATCACGCATAGCGCAGCGCTGATGATCGATTCGAACCACCAGATGAATCCTCTTGACCTGACCCGGTATTTTTGGTCCATGTTTAATGTTCAAAAAAGGGACAGGAGACGTGGACGATGGGCAAGCAGAGATACACGAGCGAGGAGATCATCCATAAGCTTCGGGAGGCCGATGTGCTGATCGGCCAGGGGCAGACGATGGGTCAGGTGACCAAGCAGATCGGGGTGACGGAGCAGACGTACTTTCGCTGGCGTAAGAGCCACGGAGGCTTGAGGATCGATCAGGCGAAGCGGCTGCGGGAGCTCGAAGCGGAGAACAGTCGACTCA